>OLET01000167.1_pt1 | contig 27355 bp, 19 predicted proteins | sample 1602871 | NCBI WGS metagenome assembly OLET01 (sample SAMN02674792, study PRJEB24791) | human gut metagenome, SKBSTL006 | isolation source: stool | host: Homo sapiens | place: USA
GGAGTTCAGACGTGTGCTCTTCCGATCTTGCAAGAGCAAGACCTCATTACCCTTGTACAAGATGGTAGTAATAAAAATATTACTAGTGGAAGTTTTACTACATCACTATCAGGTACATTTGCTACTAATGAGAGAGTAGATGCTGTAGAAGAAGATGTTGAGATACTAGATACTAAAGTAAATGATAATTATAAAGATCTTAGTAATAAGATAGTAGAAGGAGATACTAGTGTAACTACTAATCTTAATAGTGCTATTACTAGTTACTATGATGTATTGAATAATAAGATCATTACTTTAGATACTAAGCATGACACCGATATGTCAGAGATTGGTGGTACTATGCAAGAGTGGATAGATGATATTGATAATAGATCTACATTACAACAATTACAGGATGCTCTCAATAGACTCACGGTAGCTGAGAATACTATTACAGCATTATCTGAACTTATTGCAAATGGTGGAGGTAGTGGATCTGCTCCAGGCTATCATACCCAAAGTACTGCTACAATATTTCCTTTATCTGGTTATTATAAAGCGAATGATGCATCTCCGTTGGCTACATCTGATACATTAAATCAAGCATTGTCTAAACTTGAAAATCAAGTAGAAGCAGTGGCTAGTAGTTCTGGTTCTTTACCTGTAATCAAGTATGGAGAAAGTACACCTCCTGCAGATAACTTCTTATATACTTCTTTAAAGACTGCAGAAGATTATTTAAATAAGCATGGAGATACTGCGGATGGTAAAATAACAATGTTACAAGGTTTACAAGCAGGAAACACATTTCGTTCTGGTTGGGACGGTGTTGGAGCTAGTTTATATCCATTAGGGTCTAAATGGAATATGGAATTAGACAATCTGTTTGTTAGAGGTAACATGACAATAAATGAACTTACGGTAAATGAGATTAAAGCCGTAGGTGGTGACATTCTAGTTACTGTAGCAGATATGAAATGCATCGAAGTAGAGGAGTTAGCAGATTCTTATAAATGCTACTTTGATGATCAAGAAGGTACTAAGTATAATCAATTTATAGTTAATGACTTAGCAATATGCCAAAAATTTGATGGTAAAAATGTTAAAAGATATTGGCGTAAAGTAAATGCTACTGGTAGTAATTATATTACGTTATCTAAAGACGTATGCGAGCCAGGTAGTGGTAAACCAGAAGCAGATGATGAAATATTACAATTAGGTCATATGTACGAATCTGATCCAGATTACAATTTACAAATGGATGAGAGACGTAATGCAATTTTTATTAGTGCTAAAGGTGATAATGCTCCTAGAATCTCTTACTATAAAAACATTGATACTTTCTCTCTGGCTGATGAAGATGGCGTGGTAAGAGAAAGAGTTGTAATTGGTGGTGATCAAACTAAATTTGTAGGTACAATTTATCAAACTTCTGACACAGGAATCGTTAGAGTACCTGTGTATAGAGGTAATTGGGTTTCTGGTAACACTTACTATTATTATGATCAAGTAAGTCATAAAGGTAGTTTGTGGATTTGTATGGACCCTAATGGTACTAAAGATGAACCAAATGAGAATGATGATCAATGGCAAAAACAAGTTTCAAAAGGTGAAGATGGTAAATCAGGAGATGACAAAGCTAAATGGGTAGAAATTGTAGGTGATAGATTGTTCTTATTTGATACTCCGGATTTCTCAGGAACTCCTACTCCAAGAACTATTCATTTAACTGCGAATGTATATGGAATGGAAAATCCTACATACGAATGGAAAATGCTTAATGCAGAAGGAACCAAATTGTCTACACAAAGTTCTATAGACTTTCCATATACATCAATGCCTGCAGATTCTCGTACATTGAGTATTCGTTGTACTGTTACAAATTCTGATGGAACTACGTACTATGATGATACTCAATTAGCTAAATTATCAAATGGTGCAGAAGGTCTTGATGCATATTATATTGACTTAAGCAACGGTACTGTTGCAGTACCATTTGATGCAGATGGAGTTACACCATTAGTAGATCTGTCTACTATTACTACAGACGTTTATGCATATCATGGTATTAATCCAATCTCTATTAAAAGTATAACATATTCTACTACTTCTGGTGGAGCTACTGTAAGTGTAACTGGTTCTAAGGTAACCCTTACTTCAATAAGTCAGAAACAAGCTAGTATAGACTTAAATGTAACATTAGAAGATGGAGTATCTATAGTTAAGACATGGTATGTTAATAAAGTAGCCAATGGTGAAAATGGTTTTAATGGAGAAGATGCAGCATATGTATATATGTCTGGAGAACAATTCTTTCACTATAAAACAGGTAAAACCATTCCTGAAAACACTACAATTACTCTTACTGCAGATTCATTCAATATAATTAATCCATCTTATAAATGGTATTGGGCAATAGCAGGTACGTATGATTGGCAATTACTAGCTAATGAAACAAATAGTACATTAGTAGTTAGTTATAATGGTATCTATTTTACTAGCACAAAAAAAGATGAAATTAGTTTTAAATGTGTAGTATCAGGAGCAGGAGCAGAGTTTTCAGATTTCATGACTATTAATAATGTTCGTGATGGTGAAAATGTATATAGAGGTATCCTTACAAATGAAAACACTGGCGTACCAGCAGATTCAGGTGGAGTAGTAACAGATTATTCTACAGCTACTACTACAGCTAGATTGAAATATGGTTCTCAAGATATTACTGATTTTAAACTTACTACTTCTTTACAAACTGGTACTGGTAGTGTAACTTATACCCAAAGTACACAAACAATTAAGTGTACATCATTGACTTCTGATTCTGCCATGTGGAGGGTAGATTTTATATCACCAGCAAGTGGTAACAAGGTAGTAGATAGTGTTGATTTTGTTGTCACTAAATCCAAGGCAGGAGTAAACGGTGACGTAGGTAATAGTCCTATACAAATATTCTGTAACACTTCAAATGCTAGTACTAAACCTAGTAGACCTACATTCACATATAGACCGTCTTCTGGTGGTGCAACATCTGGAGGTTATATATGGTATCCAGATCCAAAGTATAGTTCATCTCAAACTACTTGGATTAGTTCAGGTAATTATGATCCAAATGCTAAACAAATGGCTTATGATGAAAGTATAGGAGGATATTGGACTGATCCGTTACCACATTCTGGTAAAGATGGGGAGAAAGGTGATAAAGGAGACAGAGGTGAGAAAGGAAATACTGGAGCACCTGGTTCAGATGGATGGAATGGTCCATCTTTAAGTTATCGTGGAACATATAGTTCTAGTAAGTATTATGCATGGACAGTTAATCCTGATGTAAGAGATGTTGTCAAATATGGTAGTGTCTATTATATGGTTGCTAATGGAAGAAGAGGTTTATCATCTTTTAATAATGTAACCCCAGGAAGTAATACATCATATTGGTCTTCATTTGGTTCGTCTTTTGAATCTGTAGCTACTGGGTTATTGTTTGCAGAAAAAGCTACTATTGCAGGTATGGATTTTTATAACAATTGTATTGCAGCTAGTAGTGGTAGATTTTTCTTAGATGGTAGATATGAATCTGATATAAGCAATGGCTGGCCAATTATGTCATTTGGTAACAATGCCGTAACAGATGGAAAACCAAGTTCTACAGCAGCATTAAAGATATATGGCGGTGGTACGTTAACAGTAGGAGATGGTGCAGTAAGTGCAAATGCTGGTATTACCGGAATTGGTACTGGATCTGACCAAGTTAGATTTTGGGCAGGTAAGCCATTTGATGATGGTACAGCACAAGGAAATAGATTCTGGGCTCCTTTTAGAGTGTATCAAGATGGTAGACTTGTTGCAAATAGTGCAACGATTACAGGTAATATTTCTGCATCTACCGCTAACTTTACAGGAAATGTATCAGTAGGTTCATTAAGTGGATGGAACATTCCGGGTGTTAAAACTATTTGTCATTACGGTAGTAATTTAAGAGGAACAATTTATTCTCAAGGAGGATGTCAAGTTAGTTCTATAAGTAGAACTGGAACTGGAGAATATACAGTATATCACAATATCGGTCATACAAATTATGTAGTATTGTGGCAAGGACAAGCACGAACTAATTCTCCTTATTCAGATTCTGCTGGATTTAGAGGAACTGTGGGAGTAACTTCTACATCTTCTAGTTCATTTAAAATAGTTTGTGTGGATACAGATAATAATAGACATGACGTTGGTGATAAAGATGATGCAATTGATTTAGTAATTATCGGTTATGCTCAATAATATGGAAGAAAAAATATATTTACTTTGTTCAGGTGGAATGATAGAAGCTCCAGAGGATTGGTACAAAGGATTAAAAGAAAGTGAATTTGTAGATTCTTACGAAGGATTACTTCAAGGAGGTTACATGCATCCGTCTAGTGAACAAATAGAATTTAATTTAGCCAATCCTAATCTAGATTTATATAATGCTTTTTATATGATTCCTAAAGACACAACTATAGTTAATGAAGAAATAAGAAAGCGTAGAGAGAATTTATATAACACTAGTACAGATAGATTGTATATGGCTTATGTAAAGTACAGAGAATTTGGAGAGGAAGAGAAAGCTGCAGCAGCATATCAAGAATGGAGAGAAGCAGTAGAAAAAATAAAACAAGATAATCCATACTCATTATAATATGATTAAGAATAATGTATATTATGAATGGTTTGCAAGTATAACCGTACCCAATCCAGATCAGGTTGGGTACTGGGTTGACTTGGGAGCAGATTCAAAAGGTAGAATAATTAAAGTTTACAATCGTGATATAGAAAAATGGATTGTACTCTTTGATGTAAGTAAAGATGACTATGTACCACCATTTATTGGTTCTAATGGTAACTGGTGGGTAGATAATAGAGATACTGGAGTAAAAGCTACTGCAGAGACTCCATATATAGGTGAGAATGATCATTGGTTTACTTATGATCCTATCAACAAAGTATATGTAGATACAGGTATAGAAGCTCGTGGTCTTAGTGCTTATGATATTGCAGTTAAATTAGGTTTCGAAGGTAGTGAACAAGATTGGATTGATAGTTTAAGTAAAGCATCTGAAGATGCTGCTGTTGCTGCACTAGATGCAGCTAATAAAGCAAATGAAGCTGCAGATAAAGCTAACCAAGCTGTAGAAGAAATTGAAGGTATAGTTGATGATGCAATAGCTGCTACTGATAAAGCTGAAGAGATTGCTAGTAATCCACCAAAGATCGTAGATAATGATTGGTGGATCTATAACTACGACACTAAACAATATGTTAATACTGGTGTATCTGCTATTGGTGATGCTTTCACTTACAAGAAGGAATATCCTTCAATAGAAGCAATGGAAGCTGACTGGGGTACTGCTGATGTAAAGTTAGGTGAATATGTAATTATTAATGCTAATGATGTAGAAGACCCTGATGATGCTAAGGTTTACTTAAAGACTCAGAATGGTTGGAAGTTTATTGTTGACTTATCTGGTATGCAAGGTATTCAAGGTTGGTCAGCATACGAAGTTGCAGTACAACATGGTTTTGTAGGTACTGAAGCAGAATGGGTTCAATCATTAAAACAACCTGCATTAGATGCAGCAGCAGAAGCCTTAGATGCTAAAGCTCAAGTAGAAGCTACTGAGCAAGCTGTTAAGGAAGCAGAAGCATTACGTGTTACTGCAGAACAAGGTAGAGTTAATGCTGAGAATACCAGAGTAAGCAATGAGAATACACGTATCTCCAATGAAGACAGTAGGAAAGCAGAAGAGTCTAAAAGGGTAACTGCTGAGAATGCTCGTATTGCTGCTGAGACTTCTAGAAAAGAAGCAGAGTCTAGTAGGGTTAATGCAGAGTCAGATCGTGTAGAAGCGGAAGGTGCAAGAGCAGCAGCAGAGCAATTAAGGGCAAATTCTGAAAGTGAACGTAACACTAAAGAAAAAGAACGTATAGCTAATGAAGCAATTAGAGTTGCATCTGAAAGTGAAAGAGTAACTGCTGAAACTTCTAGAAAGGAGGAAGAAGCTAAGCGTGTAGAAGCAGAAACAGCTCGTGATACAGCAGAACAGGAAAGGATATCAAATGAAGCCACTAGACAGGCAAATGAGGCTGTTAGAGAGACTCAAGAGGCTGCAAGGGAAAAGAATACAGCTGACGCTATAACTGCCGTAAATGAGGCTAAAACAGCTGCACAACAGGCTACTACAAATGCTACTACTGCTGCTAACAATGCTAATACTCAAGCAGCAAGAGCCAAAGAATATGCAGACAACCCACCCAAAGTAGGAGAAGATGGTTATTGGTATCTTTGGGATGAAGTCAATGATGTATATGTAAATACAGGTTGGCCATCTTCAGGTATTATTTTAAAAGGTAGACTTAACAGTCCAGAGGAACTAGGTGATATAGTAGATCCGCAACTTAGTGATTCTTATATTGTTGGTACAGACTTATACTTTTGGAATGGTACAGAATGGGTTAATATGGGTAGATTCCAAGGACCTCAAGGAGAACCCGGTAAAGATGCTGAACTTAGTAAAGCAGCCATTGAAGCTGTATTAATAGGTGAAGTAACTACTCATACTCATGATACTAGGTATTATACTAAGGATCAAACTGACGCTAACATAAAGGTAGTATCTGATGATCTTGCCAACAATTACTATAATAAATCCCAAGTAGACAGTAAGTTTACTTCTGTATATATTTTCAAAGGATCTGTAGATACGATTGAAGATTTACCTACTGAAGGTAATATTATTGGTGATGTATGGAATGTTCGTAAAAATGATACTAACTATGCATGGACAAGTGAAGGTTGGGATGCATTAGGAGGTACTGCTGAATTATCTTCATTAACTGCTAATGGTTTGATGTCCAAAGAAGATTTTGCAAAGTTACAAGGTATTGAAGCAGGTGCACAAGTTAATAAGATTGAGACTATTACTAAAAGAGTAGAACTCAATGTTGTTAATAAGAATGTAACTATTCCAGAGGATGTTGCAATTGGTCCAAATGAACCTACTAATGATGAAATAATCTGGATGGATACTGATGAGGATTATGACTTTACATTCGATGGTTATAGTAAAGTAGATGCTGATGCAAGATTTGTTCATCAAGTACAAGGTAAAGATTTATCTACTAATGACTATAGTAATGCTGATAAAAATAAAGTAGATAATCTTAATAGTTATGTAACTAGTGGTAGTTTTACGCAAGATGCAAATAATGCTGCTATTACATTGAATATTAAAGATCCTGTTACAGATAATAATTCCAATCAAGTACTCACTATTAACAAAGCTACTACTACTACCGCAGGTGTTATGTCTGCTGCTGATAAGACTAAACTAGATGGATTAAGTAATTATAATGATACTACAATCAAATCTGATATTGCTAATCTAAAGAGCAACAAACTAGAAACAGTTGAAGTTACTGGTGCAGGTAATGTAATTACTACAGTTACTAAGGATGGTACAAAAATAGCTTTTGCTAAAGGTATCACAGCAATGACACAAGATACTAGCGATGCTAGATACGTGAAAAAGACTGGTGATACTATGAGTGCCAGATTAAACATAGAAACGCCAGCAAGTACAGGCTTTGTTTTACGTTTAGCTAAAGCAGCTAGTGATACTCCAGAAAATGATGAAATATTTATTCGTACAGATATTGGTGGCAACAATAAAGGTTCATTTGGTTATCACAATACTCACGGTACAAGTATGTACAATTATATATCCTCTAGTAGATTTCACATTGCAAATGATGGAGAATTAAAATACTTAACGAATAATGTAGATGGAAAAGTATGGCATGCTGGTAATGATGGTTCAGGTAGTGGATTAGATGCTGATTTGTTAGATGGTGTTCAAAATGGAGAAGTTACTGCTAAGTATTTGAATCCTATAACTGAAGCCGGAGATTTAAACAACCTTACTAAAAATGGTATATATTATTACGGTGAATCTAGTACGAATACTCCAAGCACATGGGGAAATTTATTACAATTATCTAATAGACCTAATCCAGTTGCAGGTACGTATGAACATTGGATTACACAATTAGTTTTTGATACAAATGGTAAAGTGTATTACAGAAATGTTATAAATAACACAGATTGGTCTAATTGGAAAGAACTATTAACGCCAGAAGCTATGGAAGACACTCTAGCATATTGGTATGAAAACAATGAAAACGCTTCATCTACAACGTGTTTGACAGGTGGTAATAGAAATGTAATTGAATCATTAAGAAGTAAGTTTAAGAGATGCATTGCTATGCCTAGTGGTGATGATGCTGCATTAATTAGTTATTGTAATGAAGAGGATAGTTCTAAATGGCCAGATAGTACAAACATTACAATTATGAACAACCATCAAAATAGAATGGTTTATTTTCCAAAATACTATCACAAAACTATAGAGAGAAGCCCTGGCATTTGGAGAACCTATATATCTGAACAGCAAATAGATAGTAATTACATTGAAGAACCTGAAATGTTATTAGCTTCATTTGAAGGATCGATAAACATAGAAGGTATGTTGATAAGTACAGCTTCACAGACAAGTGCAGCTTCAAAAACAATGGCTGAGTTTGTTACAGCAGCTAAAACACATGGATCTTTATGGGGTATTGGTGATTATAGATCTCATGCTACTATAGCAAGAATGTTTTGTGCTTACTATAAGACTACTAACATTAGTACAAGTAATAGTGCTATTCCTTGTTCAGGAGGTACTAAGAGATATGACTACGGTAAGACTGGTGGGACAATAGCTCTTGGTAATAAAGACGGTAAAGCTGCAGTTGTAGAAGATACAGGATATTACTCAACTAACTTCTTAGGACTTGAAGACTGCTATTACAGTAAGTGGGAGTTTGTACAAGGAATAAACATTTTAAAAGGTAAATACGTTGTATATGACGGAGGTTCATTCCCAGATAAGGATGTAGCAGAGCTTGAAGCAGCAGGTGCTACTAATATCAGAGTTGTAGGATATGAACCTAATCCAGCTGCAACTGCTGGATATAATGGATGGACTAAAGCCGTAGCTCAAGGTAAATATGGGGATGTAGTTCCTACAGCACATGGTGGATCTGAAACTACTTACTATTCCGATTATAGCTGGTTTAATCCAACAGGAAATAGAATCTTTCTACGGTCGGGTGCTTCGGGTAATGGTTCTCTGTGCGGGGTCTTCGTGGCTCATGCTAATGATGCGTCCTCGGCTTCCTGGCCGAGTTTCGGTGCAAGATTAGCCTTTTACGGTAAGATCGTTGTAGTTGATTCAGATACATTTAAGAAAATGCAGGCATAGTCCTGAGTAATATAGATAATTAAATATTAATAACAAGGGCGGGATCTAAAAGAATTACTATGAGATGACTTTATAGTAAGACTGCTGTCACATTATTTCATACTTGAAAAAACAGTCAGGTAATTCAGATAATGGTTCTCAATGCAGAGTCTTCATAGCTAATGCTAATAATGCATCCTCGAATTCATAGACGAATATCAGTGAAATTTTGGAACTAACAGATACTTTCAGATAATTACAAAAATGTTTGTTGAACTTAGATCAGCCTTACCTCTAGGTAAAAGATAACAGGTGCTTTGAAGAGACCCTAGTAGTATTGTGCGAACGGGTCTTACCACCAAAATAGCTTATGAAAAGAATAGGCAATTTATTTAACAGGATAATATCATATGAAAATCTGGTCCGGGCTGAAAAAAAGGCTAGGCTAGGTAAAACTAAAAGATACGGCGTTAAGAAATTTGACAGGAACCCATATGAAAATCTGGTCCGGTTACAAAAGGCATTAATAGAAGATACTTATCGTACTTCGGAATACTGCGTATATACAATCATCGCCGATCGTGGTAACAAAGAAAGAGAAATATACAGGCTACCGTATTATCCAGACAGAATAGTCCATCATGCTATAATGAATGTTATAGAACCTTACCTTGTTAATAGATTTACTGCAGATACCTTCAACTGTTTAAAAGGAAGAGGTATTCATTATGGAGTAAAGAGATTGAAAAGAGATTTAAAAGCTGATAAAGAAGGCACAAAATATTGTTTAAAATTAGATATTAAAAAGTTCTTTCCTTCTGTAGATCAAGATGTGTTATATTCACAATTTGAAAAGGTATTTAAGGATAAGAAACTATTAAGATTATTACATCATGTAGTTTATTCTACACCAAAAGGTTTACCAATTGGAAATTACATATCTCAATTTGCAGCAAATTTGAATTTGACTTGGTTCGATAGGTGGATTAAACAAGTATTAAAAATAAAATATTATTACAGGTATTGTGATGATATTGTTATATTACACCCAGATAAAGATTACTTAAGATATTGCTTACAAAAGATTGAAGAATATCTAGCTGATAACTTGAAACTAAAAGTAAAACGTAATTGGCAGATATTTCCTGTAGAAGCAAGAGGTATAGATTTTATTGGTTATGTATTTTACCATGGTCATACTTTACTCAGGAAAGATATCAAAAAGAAGTTTATTTATAAATTAGGTTATAAAAGTAAGAATAAGAGGTTAATATCACTAGCAGCTTATTGGGGATGGTGTAAATATGGAAACTGTCATAATTTATGGTATCGCTTTACGAGATCTTATAATTTTAAAGATTATAGACAAAAATTATTAAGTAGTTATGGAATTAAAGAAAGTACAAGGTGATCATATACCTGAAGTAATAGAATACCTAGGAATGAATGAATGGGCTGTTAGATGGGGTATTGAAGAAGTTAATTCTGAAGATATGCATGGTTATGCTTACTATGAATTAAAGTTTAATGAAGAACCAACTTATGAATCTTTCGTAAGTAAAGTTATTAGAACTAAATATAGTGCAGATGAAGAAGCAGCATTAAAATCTAATATGGTTGAACAATTCATGAATGGAGAAATAATGCGTAGTCGTTTTGAAGAATGGCAAGCATTTCAAAATTGTAGAGACAATGCCAAATCTGTTGGTAGACAAATATTTAATATCTAATTATGGTAATTAAAGTAAAAAATAATGGGGAATGGGTTAAGATACCATACCTGAGCTCGGATAACAATCCAATAATTCCAGAAGCTCCATTAGACGGTAAACAATATGCTAGACAAAGTGGTGAGTGGACAGTAGTCAACATACCAGAAGTAGACTTTACTGAAATAAATCAAAAGATATCTCAAAACACTGCTGCTATTGCTGCTAATACTACAGCTATCCAAAGTAAAGTAGATAAGGTGGATGGATTTGGACTTAGTTCTAATGACTACACCTCTCAGGAGAAAACTAAGTTAGCAGGTTTAAACAATTACACGTTGCCTACAGCTTCAGATACAGTTAAAGGTGGTATTAAAGTTGGTACAGGTTTAACCATGAATGGGGAAGTACTTAGTGCAACTGGTGGTGGTATGGCAGATTCAGTTGAATGGGATAATGTATTAAGTAAACCTGAATTTGCTACAGTTGCTACAAGTGGTGCATATGATGATTTAACTGGCAAACCAAGTCTAGCTAAAGTAGCCACTTCTGGTAGTTATACAGACCTTAGTAATAAACCAACTATACCTACTGTGGATGTAACAAAATCTTATGTAGATACACAATTGGCTACTAAAGCTAATGCAAGTAATGTGTATACAAAAGCTGAAGTAGATAGTAAGGTTAGTAGTGTTTATAGAGTAAAAGGATCTGTTGCTAGTTACGCTAACTTACCTACTGTGGATGTAACAATAGGCGATGTTTATAATGTTAATGATACTGGTGCAAACTATGTAGCTACATCTACTACACCAACATGGGATAAACTTAGTGAGACTGTAGATTTATCTGGTTATGCAACTACTGCTGCAATGAACTCAGCATTAGGTAACAAGGTTGATAAGGTATCAGGGAAAGCTCTTAGTACAAACGATTATACCACAGCTGAAAAAAATAAGTTAGCTGGTATTGCAGCTAGTGCAAATAATTACAGTTTACCTGCAGCTACTTCATCTGTGTTAGGGGGTGTTAAAACCAGTACTGGTATTACTAACTCATCTGGTACGATTAGTGTAACATATGGTACTACAGCTGATACGGCTTGTCAAGGAAATGATTCGAGACTAAGTAATTCTCGTCCAGCATCAGATGTTAGTGCTTGGGCTAAAGCTAGTACAAAACCAACTTATACTTGGACTGAAATTACAAGTAAACCTAGTTGGATTGGATCATCTAAACCTACCTATACTGCATCTGAAGTTGGAGCATTAGCAAGTGGAGATACTGCAGTAAATGCATCAAAAGTTGCTAATTCGTTTATATTTAAAGTAGCAGGAGGAAGTACAGAAGGTACAAATTTGTATACCTTTAATGGATCTGCAGCTAAAACAATTAATGTAGTAGCTGGTAGTAATGTAACCCTTACTCCTACTTCAGGGCAATTAAGTATATCTGCTAAAGATACTACGTATAGCGTTGCAACTACATCTGCTAATGGTTTAATGAGTTCTGCAATGGTAACTAAATTAAATGGTATAGCTACTAATGCCAATAATTATTCATTACCAACAGCAACCGATTCTGTATTAGGTGGAGTAAAAACCGGGAGTAACATTACAAATTCTTCTGGAACTATTTCTTTAAGTAGTAGTAATGTAACCAGTGCATTGGGTTATACTCCTGTTAAAAATGAGTCTGGTGTGGCTAGTATTAGAGTTATGACTCAGTCTGCCTATGATTCGTTATCATCAAAATCAGCAACAACATTATATATAATTACAGGTTAATATGATAAAGTTAGGAAGTACAGATATAACAAATGTAATGTTAGGAACAACTAAGGTTGATGCAATATTTCTTGGTAATACTAAAGTGTATCCAAATCTACCTGTAGTAGAAGGAGTATATGTATATCACGTGGATAAGAAATTTTATACTTTTCCTGAATTTCAAAAATTATCCAATACTGCTATATCACAAGTTCTTGGATTTGCTATTATAGATAATCAGGGTTCGTTTTTACTTCCACCTAAACCAAATCTAACTAATGGTTATAGGTGGTGTCCTGAAAACTTTGATACTTTTGTAGTACCAGATGTTGGAATTGGTGTTGATGATCTTAATGGTAGACAAAATACAGAAGTGTTGTTTAATAACTTTCATAATGTTGCTGGATCGAATGAGTATGCTGCTGGATATGCATATAGGTTTACTCCTGTACCGATTGGCACTAGTTGGTATTTACCATCAATTGGTGAACTTATTATAATCCACAGGTACGTGTCAGAATTGCATGATTGGGTATTTGATACATTTGGCTTTTCTTATTTTCCTTCTTCTGGTGCTAAAGCTTTTTGGTCTTCCACACAAGGAGATGCTACTACAGCTTGGCAATTAAGTATTTTTGCCGGTGAACCCCATACAGCAGTAAAGAGGAAACCCAATGTAGCACTTCCAGTAATTAAATTAGGTTAGCAATAACCGCTATTACTTAGGGTAGTGTCAATTTATAAATAAAGAACTTTTAAACCTTGTTGACGTTTACTAAATAAACTGTCAAAAGATATCAGAACGCTAGCTAATCTTGTATTGGTTAGCGTTTTGTTTTTCAATCATCCTCTTTCAAATTATTGTAATGTTACAAAGACTAAATAATATTATATTAACGGCTCAAAGTGTAGCTACAGTGAATTACTTTAAAGAATTAGTTAATGACGGACCGATTAAATTTGTTGCCTGTTTACTATCTGGTGCAATGGGTTGGTTATCTACATTCTTTGCTCCAATATGGACAGTAATAGTTGTAGTGTGTGTATTTATACTTATAGATGCAATTCTTGGCACCAAAGTATCAATTACTCATGGTGGTAAATTTGAATCTAGAAGATTGTGGTCTACTTTAAAGAAATTCGGAAACTGTGCAATGATAATTTCTTGTTGTCATCTTATGGACACAGAAATAGTAAAGTCAATTGACATGCATTTAGTAGAAGCATTTTCTGGTATTGTTTGTGGAGTTGAGTTATGGTCAATGATCGAAAATTTACAAGCAATTGATCCCACTGGACCGTGGAAGATCTTCAGTAAATTCATACGAAGCAAAGGAGAAAAGTATTTGGATATTACAATAAAAAAAGATGATTTACCAAAGATAAAGAAACTTGTAAAAAAGATAAAATGATATTTTCCAAAGTAAAGATAGCTATTGCTGTTATTTTTAGTTTACTATTGTTTAATAATGTCAGACTTGCTAAGAAAGTAAATGACTTAGATAAACAAGTAGGGATTGCAATGAATAATGCTCAAGTATGGGAAAATATTGCAAATCAAAATAGAAATGAAGCAAGGTTATTGGAATTGACAGTAAATGATTTTAAAAATTCTAACGATAGTCTAATAAAGGTCGCCAGGGATCAACAAAAGAAGCTAAAGATCAAAGATAAGCAACTACGTCAAGTAGCATCCACTGAGACCGTAATTAGAGACACCACAGTAAGAATAATCCCTTCAAAAGAAAAGGATTTCTGTGTAGAGCTAAAACCAAATCAATTGACAACCATCACGGTGGCTAGAAAAGATAGCGTGTTCACACATACTATGGAAATACTAAATCATCAAGATTTATTTGTATATGAAGATAAAGTCTATAGAAGACGTTATAAGAATTGGTTTCAAAGATTAATTCACTTCGATTTTAAAAAAGATAAAATAAGTAAATATCAAATTATAAACTCTAACGATCTAATTCAAGTATTAGATACTAGAGTAATACACATATCAGAATAATTGCAATACATTTCAATTTAGTGTTAATCAATAAATAAATTGAAACTATGCATTTGAACAAAATATTAGAACAAATTAAACGCCATCAATCCCCTACAGAAGCTATAGATAAGTTGGCAACAGCTTTAGAGAAGCATGAAGGTAGCCTGTTGGAGAAAGGCTTCACTATTTTAAAGTCAGAATTGGCTGCAAATATGTATGAAGCTATTAATGGCCCTCATTTTGATGAGGAACATGCTCGCTATGCTGTAGAGGGTATGGAAAATGAGGATGGTACAAAAGGTCCTCACTGGACGGTTGAAGAGACAACGTCCGTTGCCAATCAAATGGGCATAAACTTAAAATCAGAGAAACATAATAAGTGGGACTGGTTTGTTGCTATGAATATGATATATTCAGACTTTTATAAAGCAGTAGTAGCAATGACTGGTAGCGCAAATACCAAATATTTCGCAGAATTAGCTAAAGCTTGGCTTTGTGACAAAGACATTTCAGAAGGCAAGATGTGGCACTACTATGTGTACATTATGTGTGACGACGAAGAAAACGATTATAAAGCATACGAACGTATGCACAGAGATCGTGAAGAAGAATATGGTCGTTATGCAAGACGTTCTGGTAGAATGGAATACGCAAATAAAGAAAACGATTACCGATATCCTTACTCTAAATATTATGACGAGTATGAAAGACCTGGTCGTAATAGATATTATGAGTTAGATTATGATCGTGAAGATCGTGAAAAAGAAATGCGTGACCGTGATAAAGAATCCAGAGATAGACGTAACACATCTGTTAGATATTTCTAATTATCAAATTATATATAAATCAATTAAATTATAAATCATTATGTTAGAAAACGAAAGAATTATTGTACAAGACCGTGGTGGTATTGATGCTGGTATCGCTGCGTTAATGCAGAATGCTAATAAAGGTTTTGACCCCGCTGCTTTAATGGCCATGATGAACAATGGTAATGGCATGTTCGGTGGTAACGGTGGTTGGTGGTGGATCTTCATCATCGTGCTCTTCTGGATGTGGGGCGGATGGGGTGGAAACGGCTTCGGTCGTGGAAACCAAGCAGAAACAAATTCGGATTTCGCTCGTTTAGCTGCTATGGGTAATCAAAACAACAATACAGACTTATTGATGCAAGCAATTAATGGTAATAAAGATGCAATCAATACATTATCCACTAACCTGAATTGTGATGTTAAGTCAATTGACAACGCTTTGTGCTCTATCCAGAATGCAATTGGTAAAGTTGGTGGTGAAGTAGGTTTCTCTGCAGAAAGAGTAATTAATGCAGTTAACGCAGGTGACTGCAATGTTATCAAAGCTATTAGTGACTGTTGTTGCACAACTCAACGTTCAATTGATTCAGTTAATTTGAATCTGACTCAGATGAATGCTGATAACAGATTGTCTATCTGTCAGCAAACTAATACTTTGCAGAACGCTATTACTTCAGGTTTCAATACCTTGTCTAGTGAAAATGCTACAAGATTCAACATTCTTGGTGCTAAGATAGATGCTCAGACTCAGATTATCAATGACAAGTTCTGTCAATTAGAGATGAGAGAAATGCAGAATAAGATCGACACGTTACGTGACGAGAAGAACGCATTGCAATCTTCTGCATTGCTACAACAACAGACTTCTAATATCGTTAGTCAAATTAGACCTTGTCCGGTTCCTGCTTACTTAACATGTAATCCTTATGGATGTAATGGTGGGTTAAATGGATACGGTTACGGTTATCCTTACGGATACGGCGATAGCTGTTGCGCTTAATAAGAAAGGAGGCAATTATGTATCCTTTCGTATTTAATCCATTTGGTAGAAACAACACCGTAAATATTTTAGATCTAGTAATACCTAAAGTAAAAACTATAGCAATAGGTGAGTCCACTGAAAATGTAGTATTAGGTATCTGTCCTAAAGTATGGTGTAGATTACCTAAAGAAGGTGTAATTGTTTTGGAGGTACGCCACACGGCAGAAGCATCGGGAGCTAGTCTACCTGTATTTATTTCAGTTTCTGGTTCTGTAAGTACTGCTTCTAATACTCACAATATACCTTTAGTAAATGCTTCAAGTGCACCAATTACTGGTTCACAAGTTAGTGCTGGGAACAGATACATTGCATATTTTAACAAATGTGACAATGTAATACAGTTAATGAGTTATACTCCTGCTGCTCCTACACCAGCTGCTTAATATATTAATCAAGATATATGGGCAGCTATGAGAGTTGCCCATATTCTTTAAACTTATAAAGATATGACATTCTCTCAGTTAACGTCGGGTACCAGAATACACGTACTCGAGATAACAGGTACTTTTAAAAAGAACACAACGTACAGTTTAGGAACGGTAGTCAGTGTATCAAAACCCTATGACGAACCAGTGCCACCGACACAATTTCCGATGCCTATGCAAAATAGACGTAAGCTCGTGGATCTAGTGATTTCGTGTGATGGTGAACAAAGAAAACTGTCAGTATCTGAAGATAAAACAATGATGACCGATTCATCCATTGGTCTTACTATAGCCACAGAAAAATCACAAATTGTTAACATGGTTAGACAGTCTCTAGAAGATTGCAGAATCAAGAAGGAGAGCCTGAGTAAGATTGATGAGGAAATGCGGAGATGTGAAGACATCTTAAAAATACTTAATATAAATTCGGACATAACAACCAATGTGACAAAAGATTTCAAAGAACTTGATGACTTAAAAGCTGAAGTGAAAGAGCTTAAACAACTTTTACAAAACGTATCTGCTGTTCGTCCGGAAGTAATAAAGAACACTCCACCCAATTCTGCTGAAGATAAAAAGGTAGAACCAGAGGGAGAAATAAAAAAAGAAATCTAAAAACACAAAGGTTGGCTATTTAGTCAACCTTTTTTATTTTAAATAATATGAGCACATTATACAATAACAAATATGATATCCTAGCTAGTACAATTCAACCTAACCCTGCTTCTGTTAAATATTGGGCAGATTTATCATCTAATCCAAACGGTGGGGATTTGAAATACTTTGATGGTACTAAATGGGTTTTAGTTAATAATAAAGCTACTGAGGACATTAGTGTTTTAAAACAAGATGTTGAGACTCTTAAAGAATCCAAAGTAGACAAAGTGGAAGGTAAGCAATTATCTACTGAAGATTATACAACAGCTGAAAAATCTAAACTTGCAGGTCTATCTAATTACAACGATAATGAAGTAAGAGAATTGATTTCAGCTTTAAATCTTAGATTGACTACTCTAGAAGGTGATTATGAAGCTTTGGAAGCAAGAGTTGCTGCATTAGAAACGCCAGCTGCATAAAATGGAATTAAAATTAAATAGAATCTTTCTAGGTAGTTCTGCAACCATTGGAGAATTGTATGTTGATGGGGAACACATAGCAGACACTCTTGAAGATAGAGTGAGACCAGAAGGAGAAAAAGTTTATGGTAAAACTGCAATATCCGAAGGTACTTATGAAGTTAAATTAACTTATTCACCAAGATTCAAGAAAATATTACCAGAAATACTTAACGTACCTAATTTTAGTGGGATTAGAATTCATACTGGTAATAGTTCTAAAGATACAGAAGGGTGTATACTTGTAGGTACTTGGGATGGTGAAAAAGAAGATTGGATAAGTGACTCTAGAATAGCATTTGAAAAACTTATGTCTTTACTTCAGAAAGCTGAGGATAAAAAAGAATCCATAACAATAACAATTAATAATTCGTGGAAATGACATTTAATTCACTAAACGCAATTATAGACGACATTTATAACATCTTAAGAGATAATAATGTATCAGAAAGTGAAAATCTAAGTCGTATACAAGTAGAGCAATGGATTCATCAATACAGAGCATACTTGATCAAACAAGATCTAGATAAAGGCAGAGACATAAATGAATCGTATGTTCAAACAATAGGACCATTACATATTTCTAAAGTACGTAATTGCCCTACAGATGGATACAATTATAAATCTGATGAAGAACTACCAAAGTTTATAGATTTACATTTTGGATCTGGATTGATTTGTGTAAAAGACTTAGATGGTAATTTGATTCAAGTTGGAACTGAAACCAAAGCAAAGTATCAAATTAATAGAAAATATACATGCAATGATTATATTGCATATCTTAAAGGAAATCATTTGTACATAATGGGACCAGAACATCTAGAGTATGTTAGAATAGATGGTATACTAGAGGACCCAACATCAATTGGTGAATGTTTTGATAGGGATGATACACCATATCCTGTTCCTGCAAATATGATACCTACGATTAAAGACATGATCTTTAGTAAGGAATTAAACTTGATGCTGCAAATGCCAAATGATACTACTAACAATAGTACAAATGATGTAAAAGTTCAATAATGGAGACAAAAGCTTATACAGGACACAATTTTTATGATTCATACTTAGAATATGTAGAAGATAATCCACTATATCAAGTTGAATACAGAGTGTTTAGAGATATAATAAATGATTACTTTAAATACCTTAGAGATGAATTAATAGAAAATGGAAAAGAGGTTAAATTACCATGTAGAATGGGGACCATTCAAATAGTAAAACACAAACCCAAAGAGTATACTGGAAAGAGTCTTCGAATTGATTATGCTGAGAGCAAGAAAGCCGGTAAAGTTATTTATCATTTAAATGAACATTCTAACTTCTATAAATATAGAATATATTGGAATAAACAGAATATGATAACACCAAATAAAACCAAATATCAATTGGTGATGACAAGGGATAATAAAAGGCATCTTGCTCAGATTATCAAAAATCATATTAGAGATTATAGAGAATTATGATTACAAAATTAACTTCAATTAAAACGGTAATTGCTAAGATAATTGCTGATCTAGATTTGAAAGAAGACGACATCCGTATATCAGATGTACGAAGTTGGTGTGGAGAAGCAATTGAAAAGATTGGCGCTGTTACACAGTTTATTCCAAAAGTATCTGGTCAAGATGGTACTCCAATTACAAAACTGTGTGGACATCAAGCGTCGTTACCATGTGATCTTCATCAATTACATCAAGTTGCGTATTCTTTCAATTGTGATGGACCTTGGTTTCCTATGAGGAAAGCTACAGGTTCATTTGCTGTTTGGGGACATGACAAATGTTGTTGCAATTGTGGTTGTTATGATGAACTTGGCCACAAAAAGGAATGCCGTCATAATAATTGCTGTGAACATTGTGACCCAAATATGATTGTACAAGAGGATACAATGGTTAACTTGGTAGTGGATATGATTGGTAACATAGATAAAACAGAGGCTTTAGAATTACTAAATACCAATCAAAATCTACGTACAATTATTTCAAATCTTATAAACGAACGTACACATAACGATGGGTTCAATACAGCAAATCCTAGTGGTGGATTGCAATATAGTATCAAACCTGGATTTATAATGTGTAATGTTCCGTCAGGTTACTTAAAATTATCATACAGTGCGATACCTACCGATGAAGATGGATATACTTTAATACCAGATTTAACTTCTTATACTGAAGCTATATACTGGTATGTTACAATGAAACTGAAGTATCCTGAGTATTTGAATGGTAAGTTAAATCGAGAAGTGTACTACGATATTAGAAGATCTTGGAATTTTTATAGAAACCAAGCATATGCTGAGGCATTGATGCCAAATGAAGATGGTATGGAGTCTATTAAAAATAATTGGAATAAAATCGTTCCAGAATTTAGAGATCACAATACTTTTTATTCACATACTGGGGAAAGACAAATAATTTATAACGCAAATGAACGCTACTAGACAAACAAATACATTTGCTGGTGGACTCAATATGGATGTAGATTACTCTGTATTGAAAGACAACCAGTATATATATGCAGAGAACATTCGCATATTAACAAATGAAGGATCTTCTTTTGCAGCAATGCAGAATATAGAAGGGTTCTTAGCGTGCAGATCTTCTTCAAATTTGTCTGGTGAAACTATTATACACGTTACCACAATAAGAGATTGGGCGATTGTCTTTACTAAGATTAATGGTACAAATAACAATAATGTATATCGAATTGATTTTTCTAGATCACAAGAAGAACCAATTGTAACGAAAGTAGTAACCAATAGACCTTTAGATATAACAGTTTCATCTAGTAATGTTGCTGCAATTAGTAGTGTGTGTAGATGGGAAGCAAAAGATAATGTAAAAGTATATTGGGTAGATGGACATGCTCAAATCAAAGTAATAAATGTAGACGACAGCCATATAAAAAGTAATGAGAACATTACTTCAGATAATATAGTAATGTTACCAAAGGCTACATTAGCACCATTTGAATTTAATGGATTTGGAACAGGTAGTTTAGAATCTGGAATGATACAGTACTGTTATCAATTGTTCAAAGTAAGAGGTACAGAATCTGCGATATCTCCACTTACTCCTCTTTATCATTTGAGTGATGGTGATCAAAAGACAAATTATAATGCTGTAAAAGGAAGTTCTAAAGGACAGAATACTGGTAAGTCTATAAAGCTACAAGTAAGAAACAATAGTACTGGATTTGATAGACTTAGAATAATCTCTTTATTCTATAAGGCAAAGAATGAAGTACCTGTAATATCCATAGTAGATGATATAGTTATTGGAACTGGTTCTGTAATAAACTATGAAGATAAAGGTGGTAGCTCAGTATCGGAATTAAGTATTGATGAATTTAATTCATTAGCCAATTACACATTTATACCTGAAGTAATAGAATCTAAAGATAATAGATTATTTGCTGCTAATCTTACTGAGGAAACATGGGATGTAGAATATGATGCTAGAGCATTTAGAGCTAATTCTTCTGGTAATGTATTATTGTTATCTAACTCTGGTTCTTCGTTAAACTTTGCTCTATCAGCATTAACTACTACAAATATACCTAAAGACCACGATTGTATATGTCCATTTAATGTAGATGGTAGTGCATACAAATACACTACTTCTCCAACAGGAGGATATATACAAGGCGGAAAAGGCAAGAATGTATCATATAGGTTTATTACTACAGATTTACTAGAAGATGCATCTACTACATCTAGAGGAATGATAAACGAAGAATTTATATTCAATGCTTCTTCAAGATCACTTACTAGTTTAGGTATTAACTATGAAGGTAATGATAAATCAAATACAATAAGTTTATCATCTGGTAACAAAATACCAAACTATTCTAATGCCGAAATAGAGTCCAAAGTAAAAGGATATATGAGGGATGAGATTTATAGATTTGGTATAGTATTGTATAATAAGCAAGGTTTGGCATCACCGGTACATTGGATAGGTGATATAAGAATGCCATCTAATAAAGATTCTGGTTATAAGTTTTTTACTTCCAATGAGGCTAGTGATTATGGATCTAATTTATCAGTTGTTACTAAACCTCTTGGTATTGAATTTGAAGTAAAGAATTTACCATCAGACGTAGTAAGATATGAGATAGTTAGATGCGAAAGAACTCTATCTGATAGAACTATATTAGCTCAAGGAGTAGTAAGTTGCATTACGAATTATGATAGAGATTCTAACATCTTAACACCATTCCCATATCTAGCTTATTCAAATAAGCATGGTTACTATGCAAAGACTCACAACAATGGAGATTTCCAATATACCTTTAACTTGTCAGATACACAATCTAACAATTATTTCATGTTTGTATCTCCAGAGATAGCAATTAACAGAGAAAATGCAGATGCATTAATTGATAAGTTTCAAACAGTTGAAAAGGTAGGGATTATGACATCTCCTATTACTGCAGATGGTGATTGGGGAATAACGGATGGATCTCTAAAAGTATTAGCAAATGCTAGATCTATAAAGTATGATGGTACTACAATAAAACCAACCAAAACATTAGGAGGTCAGTCTAGTAATGGTTATGTTGCTAATGGAGCAATAGTAATAAATAATGATGATTTCTATTCAGCGTTACTTGCTAAATACTATGGTTTATATGTTGAAAATGGTGTTCAATCTGCTGCAGTAGAGAGTGCAAAATATGCAGGGCCAAGCAGTCCTTGGTTAACAAATGGTGATCAACCTTGGTATAATGCCGAAGCAATTACTATTGGTGATAAAGTATATTATAACTGGGTATGGGATAATATTAGAACCGCAGGAGATGGTGAAGTAGATAAGACTGATGCAAACAATGTTAGAAAATATGGTCCTCATGGAATATGTTCCATATTTAAGAGCAACAACATGATTGCTAACATACCATTAGCTGTAAGTACTTCTAGTTACAGATATGTTAATTCAGTTGCTTTGTGTAACATGAAGCAAAGTGTAAATGCATATGGTGGTAATTCTTACTCTGCTGTACAGAATTCTGTGTATATTACTACAGGTGCTACTGCTGAATCTAGTATTTCCACAGTACTATGTTATGGTGGAGATACTTATCTAAACATATTTGATTACAATAACTGTATGTTTAGTTATAATACAGATGATTATTATAACAATAAAGCCAATAGATTATTCTTAGGTGCTTTTATACCATGTGAATCAAGTGTAAACCTAGCATTAACTCATGCTGATTCATCTATAAATAGAACTTATCAAGCCGGTAATGGATATGCTAATCATTTTGTAGAAGATGATATAATTACTGTTGGTGATTTATATACTCAGAATACTCCATCATATGCATACAATGATGCCTATTCTGCTCAACCTAATGCAAAGAAGTTTGTATCTGAATCTATTTATAACATAGATAATCTATTAACAGATACTCGTATCATATCTTCAGAACTAAAGACAAATAATGAAGTTACTGATTCATGGACGAAATTTAAAGTAGCTAACTATATTGATGTGGATACTAAATTTGGTCCAATTAATGATATGAAGCTGTTTAAAAACAATCTAGTATTCTGGCAAACCGACGCTTTTGGCACAGTTGCAGTGAACGAACGTTCTATTATAACTGATAATAATCCCGGTACTCTTACTCTAGGTATTGGTGGTATACTAGATAGATATGACTACTTTACTACAATGAATGGTGAAAGTCCTAACCAGTTAAGAGCAAACACTCAATCAGATAGTACTGTATACTGGTATGATAGTAAACGTAATGAGATATGTGGTTTTAATGGTCAATTACAAACTGTATCTAAATTAAAAGGAGTTCAATCTTATTTGAATAAGAATAAAGACTTATTTAAAAAAGATCCTATTGCAGTTTATGATAAGAAATATAATGAAGTTCTGTTTACTCTGGGAGATAAAACTTTAGCTTTTAATGAGCAATTAGGAGTATTCACTTCATTTTATAATTACAACCCAGACTATTACGCAGAATTTAGTGATAAACTATACTTGTTCAAATCATTAAAATTGTTTAAGTATAATAGTGGAGATCAAGCAAATCTAGATTCTGACAAAGCAAAAGTGGCCGAAATAGAATTTGTAGTAAATAAAGATTATCCACAAACTAAGACATTTGACAATGTTGAATATAGTGGTGATTTTACTACGGATACTAACTTTAATTTGATATTATTTACTACAAAAAGACAAACTAGTGAGACATTAACTAGTGCAGATATTGATTATAGAGAGGATACTTATAAATTTGCAATTCCTCGTAATTCTTTGAAGCTTAATGAAGTAGAACAACTGGCTAATAAATCATATAAGGATAGAATGAAAGGAAAATATCTCATCTGTAGTTACAAGTATGATTGCAATGGTGGTAATGAATTTAAAGTACCATACATTAGTACAGCTTATAGATACTCAATGATATAATATGAAAAAGAAAAACAATAAAAAGACTATACCAGCATATGCGTTTGGCATGGATCAATTGTCAAACTACCTTGGTGGAGCTAATGTACTTGGTTCTGCCATTTCTGGTTTATCAGAAGAAGGTTCAACAGGTGATATTGCAGGTAGTACTATTGGCAGTGCAGCTTCGTTAGCCGGTGCTGGTCTCACTGTAGGTGGTCCTATTGGTGCTGCTGTTGGTGGTGGATTAGGATTAGTGAGTGGACTTATTGGTTCAATTAAACGCAAGAAACAAATGCAAGCGTTAAGACGCAGAAAAGAAACTCTCAATAAAACTAAAATAGGTATGAATGCCGCAGCTGAAACTGAAGGAGAATATTGGGATGATAATGATCTTGCATATACATTTGAGAATGGTGGAATACTCCCAGACTTAGCTTACTTGGACAACAATGAAGTGGTTAGAGATGATTATGGAAATATTGTTCAAGTTCCAAATACTCAACCAGGCACAGATAATCATTTAGTTGATGCGTCTACTTTGGAATCTGTGTTATCTGACAAAATTAAAAGACCTGGTACAAAGAACACATTTGCTAAGGAAGGACAAATATTATCTAAGATGACGAAACCTAGCAAAGGCAAAGACAAGTTTGCTGAAAATACAAACAGATTAAATAAAATAAATGCTAATAAAGCTTACAATAAATTATTAGCAGAACAAGAAGCAGTTAAAGCTGCTAAAGGAGTTAAACCCAAAGTAAAAGGAATACCTGCATATGCAGATGGTAAGGGTAAAACTGTAGACGATGTTAGAAGTAAGATGAATGCAGATACATACGCTGCATACTCTGATTTCTTTGATGAACTTGGTACAGGATTAAATAAATTTGGTGAAGCATTGGGGTATTTTCCAAAACGCATATTTGGTCCTCTTATAAATAACAAGAACATAACTAAAGCTGTAGAATCTGCAAGAAATACAAAGCCTTCTGCCACTTCTATGGATTATACTGGTGACACCAACATTAGTAAAGTATTTAATAGAAGTACATCTATGAATCCTTTATCAATTGGTTCTCCTACTACTGGTGCTTGGTTTTCATATCCAACACAAACAGTAGATGCAATCACATATGCAAACGACGAGCCAATCTATGTTGACATACCTCTTCGACCGATTGGATCTGAACCAACTGTAACAAGCACGTACACAAATGCATCGAATAAACAAGTTACAAAAACTCCTAGTACTACTGGTTCCGTAACCACCAAACAGACAACCAAACCCAACATTACTAAAACTACTACTCAAAGATTATCTGAACCAACAATACCACTAGTAAATACTAGTATGACAATAGATTGGGATGATGTTGTTACTCCAGTAAATATACCAGCATCTGCAGATGAAACTACTAAAAAACGTGCACTCAGTAAGCCAAAAAATGGATATTCACCAGATTGGTTATCATTGGCTCCTACAGTGTATAATGCTTTGCAGTCATTAAGAGGACCAGAAGAAGAACCATTAGTATTAAACCCATATGCTGGTGCAGTTAGAAGTACAATGGCTAGACGTAGAATGAATATTGAACCCGCAAGATTGGCTAACAGTAGATCAAGAGCTATTTCAAACTATAACTTAGCAAACATTAATGCTAACACTGGTTCTAATTTAGCAGCAAGAACTCAAGCTGCTGTTGATGAATATGCTTCTAATGCAAATATGTATGCAACTAAACAAAATGCTGATAATGCTTACTTGGGAGAATACGCAAATACTCTTAATAATTTAGGACAACAATTTGTACAAAGTGAAAATATGTACAATGATCTTAATGCTAGAAATAGAGCTGCTGCTAGAAACTTTGGAGCAACTGCAACTAGTCAACTTGGTAAATGGTCTCAAGTAAATAGACTAATGCAAAATCAATCTAGTAGGGATCAAATGACACTACCATTCTTAGCTGATTTCTTAAGTCAAGGATTTACTAAAGAACAAGTGGATAATTTATTAACAAGAACTAGAAATAGAGTTTAATATGGTAAATAGATATGACAATCCTGCACAAGCAGAGTTCATAAATACATACGTTCCAATTCCATTTGAACAATTGTATACACTTGGGAAGCAGGCAAAAGAAAATGTAGATCAAGCATTAAAAGATTATTCAACAGCTTTGGACAAATGGGCTGAATTTCAATCTCCATCCGCTGCTGACACAAAAGCATACTATGATGAAACTTATGGTAGAGCTTTGCCTGTGGCTGAAGAATTGTCTAAAAACTTAGACATGATAAAAACCGCAGAAGGGAGATCCAAAATATATTCAGCAATAAATAATGTAGACAGGGCTAAACTAAGCATGCTTCGTCAAAGTGCTGAAGGTTTAAGAGAGAGACAAAAAGTAAATCAACGTCTAATGCTAGAAGGTAAATATAATCCCTTGTGGCACGATGTTGATTTTACTGGTTATAGTTATTTTGGGACCTTCTTTGTATATTTTTTCAAGGATCGGCAAAAATTCACTGAACGATATGATGAAAACCGGATTGGTGCAACGTCCTAAATTGGTTACGGGAATGGTGGTGGCACAATTCGTTATTTCGGTCGTATTGGTCGTTATGGTGTTGGGAATCGCACAACAAATGGATTACGTGGGACATGTCCGTCCGGATAGTGACCGGATCCTGAGTTTATATGCAAACCATCCGGAGGGCGGACAATGGAAACAATTTACCGGACAGTTGCAGGTGATTCCTGAA
>OLET01000310.1_pt1 | contig 18096 bp, 10 predicted proteins | sample 1602871 | NCBI WGS metagenome assembly OLET01 (sample SAMN02674792, study PRJEB24791) | human gut metagenome, SKBSTL006 | isolation source: stool | host: Homo sapiens | place: USA
GTGCTCTTCCGATCTGGGCTTGAATGACTTGAAATCACCGACTGAGCCAATGCACAACTTCATGCCATGATTTCGGGAATTCATGACAAATTTGCTGACAACTGATGAAAAAAGTAATAGAATGCAAACAAATAACTTGCACGTATTTTGAGACGCATTTAAATGTGGAAAGGAAAAATCAAATGGTAAACCCAACCTACGTAGATTTTTCAATCTACCCATATTGCAATTTGAGGTGTGACTTCTGCTATGCAGAAGCTGAATGTGAATCGACTATTTCAAATCATTTGCTCAAGGTATCGGACTTTGAGGATATCTTTGAGCAGTTTGATCAAATTGGAATTTTACGCGTTGGATTTGAAGGCGGTGAACCCTTTCTACGGAAGGATTGGTTCGAAATCCTCAAATTGGCAGATAAGCACTATTTTAATTACTTTGTCAATACAAATGCAACAATGATCGATGAGTCTATTGCAAAGAAATTGGCGCAAACAAACGTTGATAGAATCTGTGTCAGTTTGGATGGTCCAACTGCTCAAATTCATGATAAATCACGTGGAAAAAGCGGAACATTTGAATTAACCAAAAGAGGAATCATAAACCTGATGAATTGCGGCATTGCAGTCGATGGGATTATAACTCTTACAAAATATAATGTGAATTATATTCCGGAAACATTAGAACTAATGCATGAGTTGGGAATACATGAAGCAGCAATCATGCTCTTAGCTACTGTAGGCAATGCAAAAAAGAATGTCAGAGATTGCTATTTAACATATGGCGAGCTAAAACAATTCATTCTGCAGATGACAGATTTGAAAAAGCAGAAAAAACTTCCAGTTTCGCTGAGGATTGTTCCTGTCGAGGAAGGACAATTACCGTGGGAGCTTTATTGGCCTTTATATGAAACTGGTCGGGCAGAAGATATAAAATATTGGGTCAAAGAGGATTTGTACTATACATCTACTGAAAATAGTTTTGGTTGTACAGCAGGTAAAGACAATTTCTTTGTGAATGCCTTTGGTGATGTGTATGGATGCTCTATGATGTCGTCTATTCCTGAATTGAAAGCTGGAAATATTAAAGAACATTCTTTAATTGATATATGGGAAAATTCAAAAGTATTTAGTCAATTACGAGATATTTCCATTAAAGATATAAAAGGGGCCTGCAAGAATTGTAGTATTCTGAAATGGTGCAAAGGTGGATGCAGGGGCTGCACATTTGCAGCAACTAAAGACCTTATTGAATCAGATGGGCGATGTCCATATGCCCGATAATCCACTGAAATTTTATAAACGTAGGAATTGAAAATGAAAATTTGTAAATTACATAATTTCAAAAGACAATGTACTGCACGATTAGATGACGAAAGTACGGGATTTCTCTCCACAAATGGCAAAGTATATATATTGAATAACATCAGTTACGAAATATTATTAATGCTGGAAGGCGGAAATAGTCAAGAAGAAATTATCAATCAATTATGTCAAAAGTATTCAGTTTCTTCTGATACAGTTTCTCCAGATGTCGAGGAATTCATGAATCAATTAAAGAAACTGGACTTACTCTAAACTTGAAAGGAGGTGATAATATGTATAAGAAACCCATTATGATGGAAGTCGATGGCTGGGGCAAGCACGGCTAACAGAATGATCTAAAGCGATTGAAAACTTTAGATGATCAAACAATACAAGCATCAAACCCTGAACGATTTAGTTTGTGGGATTGGTGCTTGTATTTGTGTATAAAAGCCCAAGTTAAAGGCATCCTTGTGTTATAGGAAATTGCAGCTTAATTAATAACCTTTTACATAGTATTCACCAGAAGGAGTAATAATGTTCAAGTTTTCAAGAAGAATACGTGCATATAAATGCCTATATCTTTTTATATCTTTGATCTATATGCCGTGTACATTTTTGGGAGAAATATATCTGCAAAAGTTTATTGATCAGAAAAACTTGAATTATTTTATGTTCGGATCTTTGATGGCGTTGTTTTTTGTGACATTTATGCTTAAATTTTTAAGGTCATACGTCAAGAACTGTCTGGATAATGATGGTATTCTGGAAGGTCAAAGATTAATCTTTAATCAATCTTTGTGGCATAAAACAAAAGAGAACGAAGGAACATTGCTCTATAACCTGACAGAAGATACATATAAAATGATGCCATGGTATACTTCGGGAAAATCAGAGCTAACATTAGAAGTTTTGAATGTGGCATTTATGATTTTTCTGATAATGTCGATAAATTTCTATTTAACATTGATTGCCTGTTTCTTTTTATTGATTAGTTCTTGGCTTGCAAACAGCTGCAGCATAGCATTTGCAAAAGCAGAAAATAATCGGCAAAAAATGAAGGGCTTTCTGAACCAGTATATCGTAAACACAGAAAGAAACATTAACACAATTCGACAGCTGGACAAAGCAGATTATTTTGAGGAACAATTCGAAAAAGTTGTAGAGCAAAATTATACATCAACGTTAAAAATCGTGATCGTAAGAAAGGCAGTTTTTATTACTCAGCTTGTTTTTTCTGGGGAAGTTCTTCCTTTTATGGTTTTGTTTTTAGGAGTCGTTTTATCCTTTTATGGATATGCGTCGGTTGGCGAAACAATTGTTATCATGGACTCCATGGTGAAGATTTCAAATTCCATCCAGTCGATCGGTGATGATATTTCTCAATGCCATCTGTCGACTGATATATACAACAGGGTACAGAAGACAATCCATTCGGACTCGCTTACAGAAAAAGGATTGCAACAAGAAGTTCCAGAATTCAAAAACTTTGACATTACAATATCCAATAGATTCTGCCCTTCCAATGAACAGTCTACGTTGCCACCACGTGAACTTGATATCAAATTTTCACGAGGCGAAGTGGTTTTAATAAAAGGAAAAAGCGGAACAGGAAAATCCACACTTGCAAAAATAATCACCCGAATGATTTCACCCAATCAGATCAACGGACATATTAGGTATAATGGGCAGGACTTTTTACAATTCGATCCGGATGAATATAAAAAACGCGTTCTGATGGTCGAGCAAAACACCGTGTTATTTTATGGAACTGTGTTAGAAAATATAACGATGGAATGGAATGCAGCTCCCGATGAAATAGATGAAGTGGTTGTGGCATGCGGTCTGTCGGAATTTGTTGCGGAACATGGGCTTGCGTATGCAATACCTTATGGTGGCGAAAACTTGAGCAGTGGTGAACGGCAAAGAATCGGGATTGCAAGGCTTCTGCTTCGTAAGCCAGATGTTCTCATTCTTGATGAGCCAACCAGTGCACTCGACCACGACCTGAAAGAAGCCGTTTCAAAGGGGATCGTTGATTTTGCGAAGAAGCATAAAATGACCCTTGTGATTATTTGTCATGGGGAAGAGTTTGATCCGTATAGCTCTCAGATCATTCAACTGTAAAAGATAGGTGAACGATGAAAAAATTGCTGAATGTGTATTCTTCGTTGAAAAAAGACAGAAGTTTATTTTCGCTCTCGTTTTTAATTGAATTTGCATGGAATCTGCTCCTGATTGAACTGCTGGATCGGTTGATGGCGTATTCCGCACAGTCTGATCTTTGTCTTTTTTCAAAAACTTCCGTTCTGTTTTGCATTGGTGCAGTCATTTTTGTTCTGCTTGTTTTTTCCGATCAATATTTTTTCCGAAAGCTGAAAGGGGTTGGCGAACTCAAATTACAAGAATATACCTATGGCTGCTTCCTGAAAAATCTTTCTTCTGTACAGTTCCAAAAAGCAGGAGATTTGGTGTCCGCAGTCAATCGGAATACGGAAGTCATTTCGCAATGGATGTCAACGGGTGTTGTGAACACCATTCTTCAAACATTTCTGCTGCTGGCATATCTTTTGATCCTACTTCTTCATAATGCAGTGGTTACGATGATTACCGTATTCATTATTATCGTGATTTTCTTACTCTCAAAGCTATATGCGCAAAAGGAAGCTGCATATACAGCCGAAAAGCAAACCAGATATTCTGAAATAAACTCGAAATTGCTAGACACCTTAAACAATCGAAATTTGATCTACGCATTAAACAATGAGGCTTTCTTCTCCAACAAGTTAAAAACATTCCATGACCAGATCAGCCAGTCTGTACTTGTTCCTTTAAGCCGGTATACCGCTTTGAGAGATGCAATGTTGACATTCATGATCAACACGTTGCCCGTTATTGTTCTTGTCTCAACGATTTTGCTTGCCAAGCTTGGAAAAGCAACTGGGAGCGATGCGATCACGATGATGCTTATCGCTCAAAAATTAAATGGTCCGATCATTTTGCTGACCGATTTGATTGCAGATCAAAAGAAAGCATCCGAAATGTATGCAAAATCAAAATCCCTGTATACAGAAAAAGCTGACGAGCATCGTGGAAATCTCATGCAGGATTTCGAGGAAATGCGTGTTGAGATTCACGAGTTCCAGTATACCGACTGTGGTGATAAAATTCTTGTTGGTCTGCAATTTCAGTTTAAGAGGGGAGATTTGGTGCTGATCAAAGCTGCCAGTGGTAAAGGAAAAACGACCTTAATCGAATTGATGTCCAGGTTGATTCCAGCGGACGGGCTGTGTGGCAGTATAAAGTATAACAATCAATTGATTTCTAATTTTGATTTGAAAGATTACCACTGCAGGGTGCTGTTAGTGGAGAGAACACCTGCGCTGATCGATGGAACCTTGTATGAAAACCTCGTATTGGGAGATATTTTTTATCCAGAATGGATTGAGGAAATAATTCATGTGTGCGTATTACAGGACTTCATTCAAGGAAGAGATCAATCCTACCAGATTCAAGGAGATGGGAGCAATATCAGCGGAGGTGAACGGCAGCGAATCGGTCTTGCCCGAATGTTATTGCGTCGACCGGAGATCATTCTTTTGGATGAACTCACCAGTGCGCTCGATTCAAAGACAAAAAGCGTTTTGGTAAACCGATTGCTGACATTTGCTCAGAAATATAATATGACAATTATTGCGGTTTCCCATGATGACTCATTTGATGCGCACTGTACGCAATTGATTCATCTTTAAAAATAACTCTGCAAGCAGGGCGAGCTGGTACCAACTCGCGATTTTTGAATCAGATTTTTCAAATCCAAATTCAAAATGCTTGTTGGGCTGTGCCCAATCCCCTATCGTTCCGCATCGTGCGATGCAGGCTGCGCGTTTGTTCCAAACACTTTTATAACAAAAAAGATAGCCTAGGGCTCTTCCATGAGGGAAGGGTCCTAGGCTATCTTCGTTTATCGGGACTTCGTTTTTTCGGTGCTGCTCTTTTCCTCTGCAAAGAACAGTTCTACGTTTCTCTTTGCACGAAGAAGCTCCTGCATTTCTTCTTTCGCTTTACGATAGTCCGGGTAGAGTGCTTTCTTTTCCGTCAGCAGCTTGGAATATTCCGTATCCAGTTCTTTCACCTTGGGGAGCTTTTTCAGGTTAGCTTCATCGAATGCCGCTTTCGCTGCCTTGTGCAGTGTGATCTCTGCACGATGACCTTCCAGAAAGTGCTTGCTGTATCCGGTCTTTCGGTAGGCATCATAGACTGGTCGCGTCTTGGCGTAGTTGATGATGTGTGCTTTCAGCACCGCAATTTCTGCCAGTCGATTTTCAGAATCTTTAATGGAATCGCCCAGTTCGTGATAGTGAGCAGTAGCAGCATCCACACGCTCCTGCATCTCCTCAATGCTGCCGATTTTATTTTCCTGCAAAAAAATCAGGGTCTTGGACATCTCTTTCAAATTGTAGCGTTTAGCCCACCGTGCATAGCCTTCGCTTTTGCCCTCGGAGAGTTTTGCCTGAATGTCCACCAACAGGTGGAACGGCTGCTCTTTCGGTGGCTGCTTCTGATACGGGCGGTGTTCGGATTCTCCGGCAATGACCGCCTTGATTTCATCTTCACTGTATCCCGCGCCCAGTGTCCGAAAACGGATAAAGCGTTTCTGCCGTGTTCCTTTGACCGAAGTGTACTTTCCCCGTTTGATTTCGTAGCCCTGCTGTTCCAGCTTTTGAAGAAAGCCCTCGAAATTTGCGGGCCTCTCGTTCAGCAGGATGTTGTCGATTACGGCACACAGCTTATCACGATTACTTTCTCTGGGTGGATAAAGGGTGCGCTTCTGCCGCTCTCGGTACGGCTTGATTTCAATAACAGACAGCTGATGTTCCAGACAAATCAAATCGCTCAACCGCTGCACGGCCAGCCCGGATAATAAAAAATCCCGAAATTTTCGGGTGCTGTCCAGCGCAGTGGAGTTGTAGATAATGTGATTGTGGATGTGTTCCCGGTCTGTGTGGGTGGCAACGATAAAAGCGTATTTGCCCTTGGTAAACCGCATGGCAAGTTCATAGCCCACCTTGTTGGCTTCCTCGGCGGTAATCTCACCGGGCTTGAAAGACTGTCGAATTTGATAGGCGATCACATCATTTTTTTGTATGCGCCCAGTGACAAATTCATACTGCCGCTTGGAAAGCATAAATTCTTCGTCTGCGGTCAAGGGGCTGCACTCATAGCTGCTGACCAGTTCTCCCTTGTTCGTTTTGTCAGGATTCTTCGCGTAGTCCGTGCGGCTTTTCAGGCAGGCCGCAACCGACTTGCCCTTGTTTTTGTGCAGCGCAATCAAACGTGTTGCGGCCATCGAACGCCCCCTTTTCTTAAAAATAAATTGGAATTGACTTCAAAATCTGATACACTGGTAAAAATATCTGTGAAAGGAATCTGTCCCATGAAAAAGCACGGACATTATTGTAAAGTCTGCGACGAGTACAAAGCAAATGAAAAGTTTTCGGGCAAAGGTCATACAGCGCACATCTGTAAAAAGTGCGCTGCTCTGCCGCCAGATGTACGCTCTGCGCAGATGATCGAAAACAAGCTGCTTTCTTTGCCATGGAGACTTTCCAAAGAACAAATAAAATGGCTGAACAACAAAGCCCATGACAAGCGGCCTGAGATTCGGAAGCTTGCGCAGGAGCAGCTTGATATGCGCTTCCACCCGGAACGGCTTGCGTCGGATGATGCCGATGAATTTGAAGATTTACTGCTCAATAAGGATGACGAGGACGAAGATGAGTGGTAATCCTTATGCTAATAAAATTTATGTAACCCGCAGTGTTTGACTGCGGGCAGTGTTACAGCTCGGTCAGCTTTGCAAGAATTTGCTTGCTGACGCTGATCAGTTCATCCAACCGGGCGCGCAAATCCTCCAGATCGGCAGTATAAATCTGACCGTTTTCATTGGCTACTTTGGCGTACTGGTTCAGATTGTTGCTACACATCTGCAAAAGATACGCCATCCGGCGCAGCTGCGGCAGATCCAGATGCAGACAATACCCGTCCAGTGCCATCTTGCGCAGATAGGAGCCAATGCTCAGGATGCCGCTGGCTTCCATTTTGTTCCGAATCCGCTCCAATTCCGGCTTGCTGACCCGGAAATGGAGTTGCTGGTCGCGGCGGTCGCTCACCGGGCATCACCATCCTTGTCGTAATAACTGCGGAAGGGCTTCACCGGCTCCGTCTTGTCCGACTTTTCTTCCAGTGCCGCCAGCACCGAGGGACGGCGAGGTGCATTCTCCTGTTCTTCCTCATCCTGTTCCGGCTCGTGGCTCTTTTCGTCCACATCCAACTGAGCGTTCAATTCTGCAAGTCGTGCGGACTTCTCTGCCAGTTCTTCCTCCTGCGGGAAGGGCTTTTCCACCTCAATCTGTGCCGCTGCCTGCTGCTGATGCAGGGTATCCAGCTCGTTTTCTGCGGCGGTGATACGCTCCGGGAAATTGTTCAGGGAGTTATCCAGACGAATGATGTTGCCCAAAGGGTCGGTGCCCAAGGGCACCGTGTACTTCCGCTGCCCTTTCAAAAGTGCCTGATACTCCGTGCGGAAAGCATCGAACCGCAGGGACAGTTCAAAGCCCCGGTAGCTGCCGATGACTTTTTCCTCGGCGTTGGGCAACTCGGAGCAGGCAAGCACCAGACGCTCACCGGCGGTCTTTTTCTCGTCGTAGGCAACACCCTTGATGACCATGCCGCAAAACTCCTCCTTGCCCTGTGGATGGGCGGCGGCAAGCTGTGCATCGGCTTTCAGCCCGGCAATGTGGGCGTTCGTTTCCTGAATGTCAGCCGGGAACTTGGTCAGCAATTTGTCCTGCAAGCGGAATTTCTGGCTCTGGTGGTCGGCTTTCAGCACCTTCAGCTTTGCCACCTGTACATCCAAGTCCATTTTCTCCTTGATGAGCGGATTTCCGGCACACAGTGCTTTGATTTCCGCATAGGAAAGCGCCTGCTCGTCTACGTCCTCGCAGGAGCGCACCGGGGATTTGGAAGTCATGATTTGGCTGATGAATCGCTGTTTATTCTCAAGAGTCTGGAAGAGGTAGCTGTCAAATGTCCCTTCCGTGACGTAATTGAACACCTTGACTTCCTTATTCATATTGCCCTGCCGGATGATGCGCCCATTGCGCTGGGTCATGTCGCTGGGCTTCCTGCCCACGTCCAAGTGGTGCACCGCCACAAGCCGCGATTGGACGTTGGTTCCGGCTCCCATTTTCGCCGTACTTCCGAGCAACACTCGCACATCGCCGGAGCGCACTTTGGAAAAGAGCGCTGCCTTTTTTGCTTCGGTGTCGGCATTGTGGATGAACTCGATCTCGTTTTCCGGCACACCGGCGGCAATCAGCTTTTTGCGAATATCGTCATAGACGTTAAAATTGCCGTCGTTTTTCGGGGTGGAGAGGTCGCAGAACAAAAGCTGGGTCAGCTTCTGGTCTTTGCCCTCCTCCCAGATTTTCAGCACATTCTGCACACAGACGTTTAACTTACTGTTGGGGTCATCCGGCAGCATGGGGTTCATCAGGCGAACATCCAAGCCAATCTTTCTGCCATCGTTGGTGACGCAGAGCATATTGTCCACAGACGCATCCACCGTGCCGGAGTGAATCTCGGCGGCACGCTTGCTCAGCTCCTGCACCATCTCCTTTTGGAGGTCGGACGGCTTTGCCACCACCGTTTCAAACTTTGCCTCCGGCACAGGCAGATGAAGCTGGTCGGCAGTCTTGATGTCTGCAACCTCCTTGAACATGGACATCAGTTCCGGCAGATTAAAGAACTTGGCAAATCTAGTCCTCGCCCGATACCCTGTACCTTCGGGAGCAAGCTCGATGGCGGTGGTGGTCTCACCAAAGGTAGATGCCCAACAGTCGAAGTGGGTCAGCTTTTTCTGCTGGAGGGTGCTGTATTGCAGATAGCGCATGACCGTGTACAGCTCGGTCATGGAATTGCTCACGGGTGTACCCGTGGCAAACACCACGCCACGCCCTCCGGTGATCTCGTCCAAGTATCTGCACTTGCCAAACATATCGCTGGATTTTTGCGCTTCGCTGGTGGATAATCCTGCGACATTTCGCATTTTTGTGGTCAAAAAGAGGTTCTTGTAAAAATGCGACTCGTCCACAAAAAGACGGTCAACACCCAGCTGCTCAAAGGTGATAACATCATCCTTGCGGCTATCGGCGCGCAGCTTGTCCAGCTTTGCTTCCAGCGTTTTCCGGGTCTTTTCCATCTGCTTGATGGAGAAATTCTCGCCTGCGTGGACTTTCAGTTCGTTGATGGCGGCAAGCGTTTCATAAATTTGCTCCTGAATGATACGCTCCTGCCGCTCAAAGGACAGCGGAATGCGCTCAAACTGGCTGTGCCCGATGATGACCGCATCGTAGTCGCCGGTGGCGATACGGGCGCAGAATTTCTTGCGGTTGGCAGTCTCAAAGTCCTTGCGCCGTGCCACCAGCAACTTGGCATTGGGGTAGAGGTTCAGAAACTCCGAAGCCCACTGCTCCGTCAAATGGTTGGGCACCACAAAAAGACTTTTCTGGCACAGCCCCAGCCGTTTTGCTTCCATGGCAGACGCTGCCATTTCGTAGGTCTTGCCAGCCCCAACTTCGTGTGCAAGCAGCGTATTACCGCCATAAAGCACATGGGCGATGGCGTTGCGCTGGTGTTCCCGGAGGGTGATCTCCGGGTTCATGCCCACGAATTTGATGTGGCTTCCGTCATATTCACGGGGGCGGGTAGAGTTGAACAGCTCGTTGTACTGCTTCACCAGCGCAATGCGCCGCTGGGGGTCCTGCCAGACCCAGTTGGCAAAAGCGTCTTTGATGACCTGCTGTTTCTGCTGCGCCAGCATGGTCTCCCGCTTGTTCAGCACACGTTTGGGCTTGCCCTCGGCATCCTCAATGGTGTCGTAGATGCGGACATCTTTTAGATTCAGGGTTTCTTCCAGAATCTTATAGGCGTTGGCACGGGATGTGCCGTAGGTTTCGGACGAAATAATGTCACTCCGCCCGGTGGCAGTCTTGCCCTCCACACGCCACTCGGCGGTATACGGAGAATATCTCACTTTGACTGCATGACGCAGATAGTAGGGGATCTGGAAGGTCTCGGTCATAAACTTCTGGATAATATCCGGGTCCAGCCATGTGGCACCCAAGCGCACATCAATTTCGGAGGCTTCCAGCTCTCTGGGCTGCGCCTTGGTCAGTGCCTCCACATTAACGGCAAATTCCGGGTTGGTCTCTGCCGCAAACTGCGCCATCCGCAGCTTTGCCCGGACATCGCCGGACAGGTACTCGTCTGCCATCTGCCAGCCTGCTTCCGGGTCGGTGGGGTCGGCGGCAGGGTCTTTGAAGATCACACCGGAAAGCTCGGTGGTGATACGGTCATATTCGCCGGGAGTGCCGAGCAGTTCTGCCATATAAGGCAGGTCTACTTTACCGTGTTCCCCGATGGACACCGCCAACGCTTCGCTGGGGGTATCCACGCTGGTGACGGTGCGTTCCGGGCGGATGGTACGCTTGGTGAACATCGCCGCTTTGCTCTTGAGCTGTCCCTGCTCGTCCAGATTTTCCAGCGAACACAGCAGATAGTAGGAGGAATCCTGCTCAAACAGCCGCCCGTTTTTGCGGTCGTTCAGCAAGCCATATTTGGCGGTAAAGGCATCGTAGGCGGTGTTCAAATTTGCCTGTGTCGCCTTAATATCCTCGTCCGGGTAATCCTCCAACTGTTGCTGAATCAGGTCGTTGACGATCTGCCGCAGCTCCACCATGCCGGTGACACGGCCCTTGGCGGTATCGGACAGTTCCACCTGCGTCATCACGGAGTTTTCCCGGTAGAACACTTCACCGTCCACCACCGTGTAGGAGAAGTTCTTGACCTCCGGGTCAGCAGGGAGCGTCTTGCGCTCTGCCTCGGCATCCGCAATATCTGGTGTTTCCACCTCAACTTCGGTGTATTGCCCCTCGATGTGCTGCACCGCTTCGGCAAGCTGGTCGGCAAGGCTGGTGCCCTCGATGGGCGCAACGGTCAGTTCCTCTCGTCCGTACTGGGTGCTTTCGGTGGTCAGTTCGCCCAGAACCATCTCCGGGTGGTCTACGAAATACTGGTTGATGGCAAAGCCATCCTCCGTCTTGCCGAGCTGTACCCATGCAGGCTCAATGTCCGCAGGGCGGTCACGCTTCTGCAAAAAGATAATGTCACTGACAACATCTGTGCCTGCATTGGCACGGAACGCATTGTTGGGCAGACGGATCGCGCCCAGCAGATCGGCACGCTCTGCCATGTGTTTGCGGGCGGTGCTGTCCTTGCTGTCCATGGTGTAGCGGCTGGTGACAAACGCCACCACGCCGCCCGGACGCACTTGGTCGATGGCCTTGGCGAAAAAATAATTGTGGATGGAGAATCCCAGCTTGTTGTACGCCTTATCGTTGACCTTGTACTGACCAAAGGGCACGTTACCCACCGCCAGATCGTAGAAATCACGGCGGTCGGTGGTCTCAAAGCCGGCAACGGTAATGTCTGCCTGCGGATACAGTTTTTTCGCAATGCGCCCGGTGATGCTGTCCAGCTCCACGCCGTACAAGCGGCTGTCTGCCATGCTATCCGGCAGCATTCCAAAGAAATTGCCCACACCCATGGACGGCTCCAAGATGTTGCCAGACCGGAAGCCCATCTGTTCCACTGCATCATAAATGGAACGAATCACTACCGGAGAAGTGTAGTGCGCATTCAAAACCGAACTGCGAGCGGCGGCGTATTCGTCCTCCGAAAGCAGCCCTTTCAGTTCGGCATATTCTTTCGCCCAACCAGCCTTGTTCGGGTCAAATGCATCTGCCAGACCGCCCCATCCGACATACTGCACCAGAACTTCCTGCTCCTCGGCAGAAGCACCACGGTGTTCCTGCTCCAGCTGGAACAGGGTTTTGATGGCCTCGATATTTCTTGCGTACTTCTGCTTTGCGCCGCCCTCGCCCAGATGTTCATCTGTGATGTGGAAATTCCCGACAGGTTCAGACTCAGGTTCTGCGTTGACGGCTTTATCCAAAGCTGCGGCATCCGGGAAAGTCTGCACTTCGCCGTCAATGACCGTTGAGATCGGCAGTTCATCCAGTTCTTCGTCAGACGGCTCCGGCTCGTCCTTGTCTGCTAAAAATTTTGCGTGTTCGACTTTGAGCCACTCGGCGGCTTCTCTGTCTGCAACTTCTTTTTTCAGATTTTCCAGATAAGACTCTGCCTGCTTCTCGTCAGAAAACTGTGGAACGGCGTGATTGGTTTCATAGTAGTCATCATAAAGATCATCCCAGATAGCAAAAAGCGGCATTTTACCGTCAACGACTTTTCGGACAGAGAAACGTTCGTATTCAGGCACTTCGGATTCCTTGGCGATGGCTTCTGCCTGCGCCAGCATTTTATCCACACGCTGAGCAGTCGCACTCTGTCGCAGCCCCTGCTCAAACTGCTGCTTGTTAATAACCTCATTGTCCCAAGACTGCCCGTGCGCACTGGTGTCGATGCGCACATCGGTTTCGCCAACATAGCCGATGGTACCTTCGATCGTTCTGGTGGGCAGGTCTACCACAACTTCATCCCCGACATTGTAGTTGGATGCTTCCTGTCTGGTAGCACGCTGTTCCTTTTCCTCATCTGTCAGATAGCGGTCGGACTGGATCATCAGGTCGATATACTTTTCCACCTGCGCCCATTTCAGGGTGATTTTCTGGTAGTCGGGATAATGAACAAATTCCAGACCCTTCCAGTCGTGATTCACAAAGCCCCGGCTTCCGTCCAGAAAATCGTGGGAGTGCCCACCAATGCCGTACTCCTTTGCCAGTGCTTTGGCACGGAGTTTGCGGTCAGGCTGGGTCTGGTACAGCGCCATAATGCGCTGCTTGCCGCCCGTAAATCCCGAACCGTGCTTGCGCAGTTCGTTCTCAATTTCCGCTTGAGATAACGAAAAAGCGGAGAGCGCTTTTTCGCTCTCCGCTTGGTCGATTTTCTCGATTTGCTGGGCTTCGGTGGGGATGGCAACATCCAGAAAACTTAGCTGTAGATCAGTTCCGTCAGCACCAGTTCCTCGGCCTGTGCTTTCAGGCTGTTCATGTGCTGCACCCACGCCATCTGATTCTGCTCCTTGTCCGGGGCCGGGGTCTGTTTCAGCAACTGCGCCATGGTCTGCTGCATCCGGCTCTCTGCCGTCTGCTCCACCTCCATCAGATGCGGGTACAGGCTCCCGTTCAGGAGCATCGAGTTGTACAGCACCGGGCGATGGTTCATCAGGTACGTCCGGCGCAGCCTGCCGTACTTGCCCAGCGGCTTCCGGGGCTGGTTCAGGGTCAGGTTCGGGAGAAGGTAATCCCCGACGGTCGAGTAGGTCACGTTCCTGCTGTTCGTATTCATATTGGCTCCTTTCTGCATTGCGGCGGCGAATGGTTGTTTTTACGGTGCGCTCGATGTTGCGCAGCACCTCCCGGCTCATGTCGCTGACGGCTGCGCCGAGGGCGTAAACACTATCCGGGGTGGAGAAATTGTAGATCGCCTGAAAATCGTCCTTGTCGAACCACCCGGCAGGCTCAAGACCACAGCGTTCCAGCAGCGTGTAGGTGACACTGATGGCGGCAGCGGACTTGAACTGCATCTCCACACCGGCTTCATCATAATCCATCAGAAGCGAACCGTCAACGATGGCGAGAATGTCACCACTGTTGTTGTCCCAGTAATCTGCTACCAGTTTCCCGGCAACATCCGCAAGCTGCTGGCTGACACGCTCTCCGCTGATGCCGTAGGTGGCGGCGAGCATTTCTGAAACCGGCTGCACCAAATCGGGACCGAGCTGCCACACCTCCGGGTCACGGGAATTGCGGCGCACCCCGGTGTCCGACACATCGAAAACGTAGTGCAGGCGCGGGAATCCGCTGGATTCATCCAGCAAGGCGATGCCCTTAGAGCCACGCCTGACATAGCGGTTCATCCGGTTGCGCCAAATGTCAAATTCGGCGCAGGCGGTGGCATCCGGGCGCTGGGCGTAGATCATGAGCTGGTCCGCAAAGGGGTACTTGTACAACCGGGATGCGGTGGTCAGGTAGTCCGTCCAGCTTTCCCAGTATCGGGTCAAGCCGTTGGCCGTGCGCTGGGCAAGGGCGAGATATTCTTCGGTTTTGCTTGGCATAGCGTTCCTCCCTTCAAGTTCACGGTAAACAAAAAAGCGAGCGGCCTTTTCAGGTCACTCGCTTATGGAATCTATGGTGTTTTATTCGTATCGTGCGGAAAACTTTTCTGCCATCTCCAACAGACGGTCAAAGGTCTGCTTTTCTTCCGGCTCCTCGATCAGTTTTGCAAGCAGGGCGCGGAACACATCGGTGCTGTCCTGTCCCAGTGCCACCGCAACCTTGTCGATGCAGTCGTGCAGCTTTTTGACTACATCATCGGACGGCTTGGATTTTGCAAGCAAGTCCGAAAGGTAACTAATGAACGGATAGGTGGAATCATCGTTGATGATCTCATTGGTTTCGTTTAAGATTTTCTGATTTTCTTCAGGGGAAATCTCGCCTTTTTCATTCAGAATCTCACGAGAAGATGTACGGCCTTTCAGAAAAGTGGCAAAGAGCAGGCGGTCGATGGGTGATCTTTTTTTGGTATCCATTGGCTATCCTCCGCTTTCAATTTTTCTGTGCATTAAAACTGGTTTTAGTATAGCATGAATGGAAGGATTCTATCAAGCCCACTTTCTTGCGGTTTGCGAAAATTTTTCGGAACAAAAGAGCCTATGTACGCCGCCCGCAGGCGGCAAAAATCAGTCCCGGGGAAATTCCAGCTCGGCAAACTCCGCATCGGTCATAAGTTTCAGCTTCTCGACCACACCCTCGGACAGCTCCCGGAGAGCAAACTCATCGGGCATCAGGTAGCACTGCATGAGCCGAAGTTCCTGCATCAGCCCCAGCCGCGAGCCGGTGTTGTAGAGCATCATCAGCATCAGTTCCTCAGCATTAAAGTTCATGGGCATCCCTCGCTTTCTTACATCCAAAAGGGTTGCATTCCGGGGCATCACATTTTTCTCTTGCGCCCGCCAGCTCTGCCAGCTTTTCCAGCGTGGAAGGGCGATTGGACGGCCCCAGTTCTTCGGCTTCGGCAACTTTGTCCATGATGAGGTCATAGTCCTTCAGCACACGCCGCCCCTTTTCCATGTGGTGTGCTTCCAGAATCTGCTCCCGGACTTCCTGAATCGTCAATTCGGGTGCGTCGATCTGTCCACCATCCATCACAGAATAATCGCTGTGATAAAGGGTATAATCCCAGCCATCTTCACAGGACTGGATGGCAAGATAGCCTTTGCCGCCCAGCTCCCATGCGCCCTGCTCGTCCTGTGTCTGAATCTCAGGATAGGCGGTCGAGCCGGTGCGCTCCATCATCTCGCCGAACTGACAGATGTGATAGACGTTTCCGTACTCGCCCAGATCAAAATGATAGTCGTCCAGATGCTCGACCCGTGCCGTGTAACTGTTGCCATCGGAACGGTCAACCTGAATCACACCATGATTCGGCACCCGGTAGAGATCATCATAGTGGCTGTTGATGAGCCGGACATCATCTCTGGGAATCGTGGGGTCATCCCAGATGCGCCGCCTGCGGACACCAGACTGCGGGATGGTGTCGAGGTGCTGCAAGCTGACCGCCTGAATCGCTTTACGGTCATCGCTGGAAAGTTCAAACAGATACCAGTTCCGGGCAGCAGGAATGGCGTTGCGGCCATCCGGCGGCAGATTTTGCTTGGAAATCTGACCGCTTTCCAGCGGCGCACCGTTCGCGCAGTCGTAGGTGGCAAAGCCGACACCGGCATCGTTTTCCCGCAGATGCAGGAATCGGTCCCTATTGATGAGATAGAGGGCTTCCGTTTTCTGCTCCATCAGCATCCACCCTCAAATTCCAGCGAAAACTTGCTGCGGCCATCGGTCTCACAGGACAGCAGCACGATGGCGTTGTAGGTCTTGCCCTTGGCACTCTTGCAGTCCTTCAGGCGGACACGACCATCTCGCAGTAGCTTGTCCACCACATGAGCGTCCAGACGCTTGCCCAGACGCTTAAAGAACGCATTGTCCTTCCACAGCACGAAACGGCACTCCCGGTTCTCGCAGAACCAGCCCTTTTCACGCTCCACAACAGGCTTCCCACAGTTCGGACAGACACCAATAATCTTGCTTTTCATAAGTGCATTCGCTCCCTTCGCAGCCTCGGTGGTCGTTACCAGCGAGGAAATCATCTCTTTGATTTCAGTCATAAAAGTTTTCGGCTCCATTTCGCTGTGCTCAATACGCAGCAGCTTCGTTTCCCAATCGGCGGTCATTTCCGGGGATTGGATTTCTTCGGGCATCACGGTGACGAGGGCTTTGCCCTTGTCCGTGGGCAGCAGCACCTTGGTTTTCTTGTTGCCCTTCCGTTCCAGAAAGCCCTTCTGCACCAGCTTTTCAATAGTTGCGGCGCGGGTGGCCGGGGTGCCGATGCCCTGACGCTCCACGCCCTCCGGCATACTGTCTGCACTGGCGGTTTCCATAGCGTGCAGCAGGGTGTCCTCGGTAAAGTGCTTCGGCGGGGTCGTTTGACCCTCTTTCAGTTCGGCAACGACAATGCTGCACTGGCTCTGCTCCTGCACATCTGGCAGAGTAGCCTGTTCTTTCTGCTTGCCCAACAGTTCGCCCAGCATTTTCCGCTCCATGGCTTTCCAGCCCTCCGACAGAACCACCTTGCCCTTGGCGGTAAATTCCTCCCCTGCACATTCGGTGGTGAGCGTGGTTTCTGCATAGCGGTGCGGTTCGCCTACGGCGCAGAGCAGCCGTGCGGCAATCAACCGCAGGACATTCCGCTCCCCCACAGGGAGTGCGGCAAGGTCTGCGTTTGCCATGCTTTTCGTGGGCAGCAGCGCATGGTGGTCGGTGACTTTGCTGCCGTTGATGACCTGCCGCACATGGATGGGAAGCGTTTTCTCCACGGCAAACACCTTGCCCGTGTCCGTCACCAGCCCCGGAATGGATGCCGCCATATCTTCCGTCAAAAAGCGGCTGTCCGTGCGCGGATAGGTGATGAGCCGTTTTTCGTAAAGACTTTGGGCATAATCCAAGGTCTGTTGTGCCGTAAATCCCAGCAGACGGTTGGCATCCCGCTGCAATGCGGTAAGGTCATAGAGCGGCGGCGGACTTTCGTACTTTTCCTTGCGCTTCATCTTCTGCACCGTGACACGCTCCTCCTTTCGGCATTTGGATAGCAACCGTTCGGCATCCATTTTCTGTGCAAACCGTTTGCTGGATGCGGAGCCGCCGTCTGCAAGAGTCAGGGCGACCGTGTAGAACTTCTCCGGTACAAAGGCGGCAATGGCAGCTTCCCGCACCACCGTCATGGCAAGCACCGGGGTCATAACACGCCCCACCGCCAGCGGTTGCCCGTATAGGCACGAAAAAAGCCGGGACGCATTGATGCCGACCATCCAGTCGGCACGTTCCCGGCAGAGTGCTGCGTTGTACAGCGCATCATATTCAGTTGATGGTTTCAGGTGGGCGAACCCCTCCCGGATAGCATTTTCCTCCATGCTGGACAGCCACAGGCGGGAGAAGGGCTTTTTGCAGCCCGCTTGCTGGTACACCAAACGGAAAATCAGTTCGCCCTCGCGCCCTGCGTCTGTAGGATAGTTCTCGGAGGTGACTTTTCTGACGTTGTTATTCAATGGCATCCAATGGGCCGATAAAGCGGTAGAAAATCTGGATTTTCTGGACGTATT
>OLET01000368.1_pt1 | contig 15317 bp, 10 predicted proteins | sample 1602871 | NCBI WGS metagenome assembly OLET01 (sample SAMN02674792, study PRJEB24791) | human gut metagenome, SKBSTL006 | isolation source: stool | host: Homo sapiens | place: USA
AGATACCCGTATTGTCATGCTGGACTGTGGAGAAGACAAAACAGACGATCATTGGGTCTATTATGATTTGAATGATTTCACCCAGTTACGTAACGAACAGGTCGGTTTTCTGAAGAAAGAACTGGCTGCCAAAGAATTTAAGAAAGCGAAGAAACGTATCCTCCTGCATCATATCCCTCTTTATGGTAATGATGGAAAGAATCTTTGTGCTGAACTATGGACTAAGCTGCTGGAAAAAGCTCCTTTTGATATCTGTCTGAATGCTCATACTCATAAGTATGCTTATCACCCGAAGGGTGAATTGGGGAATCATTTTCCGGTTATTATAGGTGGAGGATATAAGATGGAGGGCGCTACCGTGATGATTCTTGAGAAGAGGAAGGAAGAACTCAGAGTCAGGGTGTTGGATGCAAAGGGAGAAACTTTGCTGGATATAACGGTCTGAATAATGTATATGATAGTTTAAATCATAGAATTGAATTTCACCCCAAAAGTTAGATACTAAACTTTTGGGGTGATTTATTTATGTTGATAATACCTATAGTTCCTTTACCTCTTTTTTATTTTAGCTTCCTCCTGAGATGACAATGAATGTCAGACCCAAAATGAATAATATAAACATGACTCCCAAAAGTCTGTTTGTCGCTTTGGAGCTACCGGTAAATTCTTTCCAGATGAAAACACCCCAAAGAGCAGCAATCATCGGTGCTCCTTGTCCAAGTGCATAAGAAATGGCTGCTCCCGCTTTTCCTGCGGCAATGTAGCTTAATGCCGTACCTAATCCCCAGATGCATCCTCCGAGAATTCCTACCATGTGTGTACTCGCTTTTCCGATAAAGTATTCCTTGTAAGTGACGGGTAGACCGACGAACGGACGCTTCATCACAAGTGTATTGAAGAGGAAGTTGCTTAGGAAGATTCCGATAGCAAAGATGAAGAATGCGGTATAAGGAGTTGCCATTCCGACTGTCGGTGATTCAAAATTGTTCAAATCCATGGCAGCGGCGACAAATCGGTAAAAGAATGACATCAGTATACCGGCAATAGCAGCAAGAATAATTCCCTTTTTGCTATTATTGGTTCCCGCCTTTTGATTCTTACCGGCTGCAATACCGTTGCAAATGATGGCGATAACAATCAGCACGACTCCTGTGAATAGCCAGAACGGATCTCCTTTGGGAGTGCTGAAATAATTAATGAATACTCCCAATACCAATGCCAGTCCTACTCCCAATGGAAAAGCTACCGCCATTCCGGCAATGGATACTGAGGCGGAAAGGAGAATATTGGAAGCATTGAAAATTACTCCTCCGATAAGTGCACTGGCAATATATGCCGCTTCCACTTGTTGGATGTCTTCCAGAAAACCTCTTCCCGAATCTCCGAAACTTCCTAGTGTGAATACCAGAAGTAAGGCGAACAGCAAGATGCCGATGGTGTAGTCCCAATAATAAAGTTCATAACGCCAATTCTTACTGGCCAGTTTTTGGGTATTTCCCCACGATCCCCAGCATATCATTGTGATAAAGCAGAAGATAATAGCTAAGGTGTAACTATTGACTATATACATAATGATCTTTTTTTTAAGGTTTCAATTTTCTTTTCCTGTCACTTGTCTTATAAGTGCGTTGCGGGTTGCCCGAATATTTTCTTCCCCTTGAATAGTGAGATATTGGTGTTTACCGCTTTCAGAAGGAGAAAAAAGACTTTGTCCGATACTGTCTATGGTGATTGTTCCCTTCTCGGATAAATTGAAATAATTATTGTCCGGTTCTATGGCTTGTATCACGGATGTCAAATCCCATGTTTCTCTGTCATATGGCATTTCCTGATATATTTTATATGATACGCACAGAGGATGTTTATAACTGTCGGCAAAATCATTTAATATACTTTGATGAGGATATCGAATCTTGTTTCCTAGTTCCCATCCGCTGGCAATAATTGGAGTAGGCCATTCTTTGAAAGTAATTTGGGCTGCATTCAGATCATTAACAATGTTCCATTCAGGGAAGTCGAATTCATTACCATAGAGTCCTCCCATGACAGATAGTAATTTTACCTTTTGTGCTACCAAGGCTTTTCCATCCAGCTCGCTGTATTCATCTGCTTCCGAGATAAGCAAACGGGCTAGATTTGTTTCCGGGCCTAAGGCTATAAATACCACAGAATGATCTTCTTGCTCTGCCAGCAATTTACGCAACAGTTTATATCCTTCCGGAATATGATCTTTTAGGCTTCTTTTTGGATGTAATATTTTATTGTTGTCAATAATAGTATCCAGTGTTTGGCGGAGATAATGTCCGTCGTCTGTATTCATCCCATTATAAGCATAACCTAAAGGTATGTCGTATTTGTCGTTGAAACGACAATAAGCGTCAATATATTCCAGTGAATAAGGATTACACTTGCTTATAGTGATACCTAGCAAATCAATTTTTCCTTTTTTCTCATAATTAAGCAGCATTTGCATGGCTAAAACATCATCGATATCATTTCCAACATCCGTGTCGAGTATGACAGGAATTGCAGAAGTAGTCTCTTTCTGTTGTGCACAGGAACAGAATAAAGAGACGGTTATTAGAATGATTGCTATATATTTGAACATATCTTGGGTTTTTATAAGTTATTTCCAATATTCTCAATTGTATTGCTGGTTAATGATTGTTGCGAGGAATAATTTACTTTATAAAGTACGCCTCCTTTAGCATGGAGAGTCTGATTTTCTAAAGTTGCAGTTCCTTCTTTGGTAAATGTGCCATTTACATCATATCTTCCGGAAATGGTTTCTCCAAATTTACCATTCTCTAGTTTGAATTGAGAGTCATTCAAACTATAAATCAGTAAATAATTGTGCATATCTAATACAAAACCTAAAGAAGCATTATTTGTCTGGAATGTGATTTGTGCTCCAGTAGTACATATTAGTTGTTCTAATTTGTCTTTTGGCTGATTATCGTTGATATTAAATGCCGCAAAATTCTCTGGTTTTACTTTGGCAACGTCTATATAAGCTGCCGCCAAGCCTTTTATGAGACTACGAGTAGGAGGTGTAAACTCTTTTTCTTGTAAATCCCATGTATAAATTCCGTGGTCAATTTGGTCCGGTTCGGTAGTATTGTTGATAAAGAAGTTACTGGTAGCCAAATCGTAAATATCATAGCCTCCTCCTAATGCAAAAGATGTCAATATAAGACTTGGACTGTTTGCATAACTACCTTTGTTCTCGGCAACCAACGCATAATTTCCAGCAATTGATGCATATGCCATGACTTCATTTTTGAGATGTTTAATATTATCTTTATAAGCATCAACACCAATGAAATCAATGCCTTGAAGATCGAATACATCTTTGGGGCGAGCATTGGTTGCCTCTGGAAATGGGTTAATACCATCACCGTAAATTAGGTTGACACGAGTTACTACTTTGTAAGAACTGTTTTTTACAGCTTTTCCTACAGTATTTAATGCATTTGTGATCATTGTCCAGGCTTTCTCTTTGCTTAGAGGAGTCCCATCCCGATATTTTAAATCTTTTTGGTCGATTCTCCAGCGCATTAAGGCATCAGGTTCATTATGGATCTGCGCTGATATAACGGGGTGCTTGTCTCCATTTTGAGAATCCCAGTACCGGATGTGGTTAAATAAGGCGGTAATGGCTTTGGTTTCTCTTTCCAGCACCCATTCGTCATCAAGAATCATGGTGTATTGATAGCCATAATAATTCCAAAAATTACCTTCATCATTCCGGCTTAGCCTTTTGTTATATTCTTGAAGCACATATTGAGGTATCAGATAGGAGAATGAATCTCCTACCATATTGGTACTGAACCAAAGTAATTCCATTTTCAGATTATACTTGTTGACGAACTGCAAGATTGAGTTTACGATACTATAGTCGTACTTGTTTTCTTTAGGCTCTACCATATTCCATGAAATTGGAATTTGCACACAATTTAGTCCCAGTTCCTGAGCTTTCTTGAAGTAGTTTTCCACTTCATTAATAGTCATCTTGTCACAATTGAGAAGGGCATCAAGGCGTATTTGTGCACCAAGAAACGGAAAAGGTTTACCGTCAACAGAAACATATGTTTTGTTGTTCTCAGTCACTAGTTTACTTACTTCTATTTGAGAAAGTATTGGTTCGACGTATGTTTCATTATTATTGTCAGAACAAGCTGTTGCGAATAATGAAAAGAAAACCAGTGCGTAAGTTAGTATTATCATTCTTTTATACATAATTGGTCTTTGTTAAATTAGTAGATTATTGGATTATTGCGGGGTTCCTCCTCCTGTCATAGGCCAGCCTGGATTCTGATAGATAGGAGAAGAATCCAAATCACCTCCGGATGAAGTAACTAGAAAATGTTCTGCTGCTATCGGATCGAGATAGTGTGCCATATTCCATTTATAGCCGTTGTAAACAATGTTATTGGCTGTGATGTGATAAGGAGCAAGATAAGTACTGAAGCTACGTGGTGAAACATTTTCTCCTTCTTTAAGAATGGAGTTGCCGTTAGAATCTTTATACCAGTCCCAGCCATACATTTCCTGCCATAAATTCATTCCTAGTATATGGTAGGGTTTCGTAATCATCTGATCCATTGAGCGCCATCTGTGTAAATCCATGCTACGTAAACCTTCCGCCATCAACTCACATCTTCGTTCACGGCGGATATTATAACGTGTGGCATCAATAATTTCTCCGCCGGAATATGCCCCCCAATCAGTTTCTGCTTCTTTTGACATATCTGTAAGCCTGATTGTTTTGGTATAGTCCTCATCAATGCCGGCTCTGCGACGAATCGCTTTCCAGTACTTTTCTGCATAGGAGTCGAGTGAACCATGTAATTCATAATAAGCTTCTATATAGTTAAGATAGGCTTCGGCTGTACGGAATATGATAGAACCGACAATACTTTGAGTGTTATTTGTGTATTTCCCGTCAGGGTTCAATCCTTTGCGTAAGGCATAGCCTGTATTGTACTTTTCTGTAACAGAAGAGGCGGTTATATTGGGCCCCCATTCTTCTACTACCCCATGATCTCCTGCCTGAGTATGCAAATTTTTCTGTCCTGGCTTTTTGATGAAGATGTCTGCACGGGTATCCCTGTTTTTAGTGATATGAATGATATTATTATCTCCCCAATAAGATGAGTTTTCATCTGCCCACATTGGGGATGCATAAATAGGTTCTCCATTTTTAAGAATAAAGGCGTCAATCATGCTTTTAGTAGTGCCTACTCCATTGTTGCCGACACATCCGTATTGACAAACTTCATTTGCCACTCCTAATCCTGTGTTGTAGCGTCTCCATAAAAGTACTTCATTGTATTTCTCCATATCAATATCGCAGAACATACTGAAATAAGGATTTTCAGGTTCCGAAGAAGTTTGCGGGAATACTCCTGTATTGGCAGTTAATACATTATATTTTTCTGCTATGATTTGTGCCGCTTTAATAGCTTCATCAAAGAAGAACTCTGATTCTTTTTCAATACTTCCGGATTTAAATGAGTAATTAGCATTATAATCTTTATTTGCTCCCGGCCATCCCGGTCCATTGGGTACAAAAGCTGTTCCTTTAAAATTCTTCAGCCATGAGCCTTCGTAAAGTGCGACCCTTGATTTGAGAAGGGTAGCGCAGTCTTTGCTTAGCCGGTTCTTACCTCCGGAAGGAGCTATGTTTTGCATCATTTCTATAGCTTTGTCCAGATCAGATAAGATAAATCTAGCTACTTCATTTCGGGGGGCTCGTTTGCTGATTTCTATCAGAGCTTCACGTTCATTAGGATAAGTTTTAGTAATAATAGGAAAGTCACCTAATGATTTTAATCTTTCAAAATACATGAAAGCTCTGAAGAAATACATTTCTCCGATATAGTGTTTGATATTGGTCGTGTTTCCGACAATGGCATTGTCTTCATACGATGGAAGCACATTCTCAAAGAAATAATTGCACCGGTAAATATCAGCGAAATACCATGAGCCTCCTTCTTGTCCAACTTTCCAGTAGCCGGGTGCATACATTACATTAGGTTGCATACCGGCCATATTATCTGTGTTATTGTCAATTTCAAAAGTTCCATATCCATAGGTGCCATGAGTAGGCAGCACTTGATATTGATCAGTAGCAAAAGCTGCAATATTACTTTCTGTTGTCAGATATTCATTTGGAGAAAGTTGATCAAGAGGTTCCTGGTTTAGGAAATCATTGCAACTTGTCAAGAAGAGCACTCCGCTCAATAAGGTTGATATCGTAAGTCTTTTCATAATATCCTGTTTTTAGAATGTGACATTTAATCCAAAAGAGAATGTTCGGGATAGTGGGTAAACGTTTCCGTGTCCCCAACTGCCGCCTTCGATTGATTCGGGATCGAAGAAGTCAATGAGGCTCGTAATGGTGAATAAGTTTTCACCGGATGCGAATATCCTTAGGTTCTGCATTCCCATTTTTTGTACGATGTTGTGTGGCAAGCTATATCCTATCTGCAGATTCTTCAGACGTAGATAAGATGCATCTTGTAAATATTTAGTTTGTGATTGCTGGTTTTTATCGGTGTTGAATAAGGGTCTTGGATAGTAGGAATTCAGATTCGTTCCCAATGGACTGGCTTCGTCATTTCGGAAATAATCATCGTGTCCTTTTAGTGCTGTGGAAAACCAGGGCCCTTGTCTACCGTTTGCCCCCCAGAAGTAGTAACTACCCTGAAAATAATCTCTTTTCAATGTTCCTTGCCAGAACATTCTGATATCGAATCCTTTCCAGTCAGCGGCTAATTCTAGCCCTACATTATATCGGGGTGTGGAGTTACCTATTCTTTTTAAATCACCGTGATCTTGTAAGGTGCGGCTTCCGGCATCAATTTTTCCGTCTTCATTCAAATCTTTATACATAATGTCTCCGGCTTTCCAGTCTTGGCCGAGATTACTTTGTCCACCGTTGACTAATCTGCCGATATGTTCAGCCATTTCCTGGTCAGACTGTGCAATACCTATCGTTTCATATCCCCATATTTCGCCCACGTATTTTCCGGCATAAAATCCATCTATCAGTCCGGAAGGGTTTGAATAACGAGTAATCTTGGTACGACTGTCGGCGAGTGTAAAGCGGGCACTATAATTCAATCCATTATTTAACCGGTCTTTCCACATTAGTTCCAGTTCCCATCCGAATGTTTTAAGATTTGTATTATTGGAACTGGGAACAGCTGTTCCGAGGGCTACCGGCAACTTCTCCGAAGGCCCGACCATATCGTCAGTTTTACGAATGTAATAATCAAAAGAGCCGGTTAGCCGATTGTTGAACAGGCCAAAGTCAACTCCGGCATTCCATGTACGGATTTTCTCCCAGGAGAGATTATAGCTGACGAGTGAAGGTGCCCAGGCAATATTGGCTAATGTTCCGTCAATGATCCATGATCCTGTTCCTGTACCGATTGTAGAATAAGTCGGATATAAAGAAGATGTATTTTGGTTACCCAAACTACCATAAGAGGCTCTGACCTTAAATGTGTTGACAACTTTGCTGACAGGCAGGAAGAATTTTTCTCTGGCTATGTTCCAGCCTACTGATGCGGAAGGGAAAAATCCCCAACGACTGTCACTACGAAATCGTGAGGAACCGTCATAGCGTAGATTTACTTCCAGAAGATATTTTTCCAGGTAATCATAATTCAATCTGCCGAAGAATCCGGCGGTAGCCCATCTGTTGTGTCCACCTGCTACATTCGGAGCAACTTTTTGGTTATTTGAATCCATTCCGGTAGAAGTGTTGATAGTCGGTTTTCCCGGATAAATGACTCCTAGCTTCTCAGCAGCTATATCTTTATAATTATTTTGTTCGGCTTGAAACCCGAAAAGAACTTTCATATTATGTGATTTTGCAAAGGTCTTTGCATAATCTGTATAGAGATTTACATTAAAATAATCGCTGGCATAAGTGCCTTCATGTACTTGGGAATCGTTATTCCATGTATTGCCCTTAGTCTTTCCGTCAACACCTGTCTGATGGACAGTTAAGTAATCCCAGTGTGAATATTGTGTGTTGTATCGATAGCTTAAATCTCCAATCAGTCTCCATCCTTTGATAGGTTCTACCGTTATATTCAGTTGTTGGTAGAGCCAAGTGTTTCGCTCTTGTTTTTCACCTCCGTTTTGCATTTGGAGCACATGGTCGTCATATAGAATACCATTTGGGTCATAGAGAGGTTTGGTAGGCCAACATTGGCGTCCGATTTCGGCAAAAAAACTTTCATTAAGATGTGTCGGCTGTACATAGTCACTTCTGATAAAGCGAGTATTGAATCCGACTGATACTATTTTTGATAATTGTGCGTTGATTTTTGCAGATGCAGTATATCTGTTTGAGTATTCATCTCCGATTCTGAGCTCTCCATCCTGACCTAAATAGTTCGCTGATAAATAGTATTGTATTTTGTCTGTCCCGCCAGTAACGCTGATATTGTGCTCGTGTGCAAAGACATTGTCTTTGAAAAAATAGTCATAATAATCAATATTATCATTTCCTTGTGAATATCCGTCTGCCCATAACGAAGGATTATTGGGCACGGGGATGGTAGAATCGGTAATCTTGCCGGCCATATAGTCTTTGATGCGGTTTATCCTTTCTTCCGAGACCCAGTTGTAAGGTCCCCATCCGGAATTGGCAGCTGCATCATTATAGTATAAGGAGAACGTGTAAGAGTCTAATGAAGAAGGCATGTTGATAGGGCTACTTACACGAAAACTGTTGTTGTAGTTAACTTGCGCTTTACCGGCCTTTCCTTTCTTGGTCGTTACTAAGATTACTCCGAATGGCGCTCTGGAACCATAAATAGAAGAAGCTGCCGCATCTTTCAGAACTGAAATAGATTCTATATCCTGCGGATTAATGGAATAAATATCTCCTTCCATACCATCTATCAAGACTAGGGCGCTTCCTGTAGAACCTTCTCCGATAGTTCCGACTCCACGTACATTGATCGATTGTTTCTGATTGAGACCTCCTCCCTGATTGCTATAAATATTCAAACCGGGAACCTGCCCTTGTAATGCCTGGACTGCATTGGATACAGGGATTGCTTCGAATGCTTTCGAGTCAATGACTCCGACGGAACCGGTTAAATTAATCTTCTTTTGGGTACCATAACCTACAACGATCACTTCATCCAATAAATTGTCGTCAACTCCCAGTGTTACGTTTATCATTTTTCTATCACCTACTGTAAATTGGACTGTTTTAAATCCGATATAACTGAATTCGATAGTTGAACTTGGATCCGCTTTCACTTGGTAGTGTCCGTTAAAGTCAGTGACAGTTCCGGATACTATATTCCCATCTTTTACTTTTATGGAAACTCCCAGTAGAGGTTCTCCATTATTATCTTTTACTGTTCCGGATACATAATTCTGGGCATACGTATTCATTGAACATAAAAGTAGACAGCCTAGCAGGCAGATAAGCTTATGACTTGAGTTATAAGTTATCAGGTGGACAGCTTTCTTTAAGAGAGTAGAATGTCGATTAGTTTTCATAATCCATTAAATTTAAAAGTTGAATGATAAGGCTAATTCTTTTTCTAACATGAAGTGTTTTACTTCATCGAGAGTAGGAATAGACGGTTGGGCACCGGAACGTGTAACAGCGATAGCTGCCGCGGCATTCGCAAAACTCAATGCATCCCGGTCTATTTCCCTTTGGGCACAAATTACAGCCAATGCCCCACAGAACGTGTCGCCTGCTGCAATAGTATCAATCGCATTTACTTTGTATCCGGGAAGCTGAATGATTTCTTTGTCGTTTTTCATATATACACCTTGACTTCCCAATGTGATCACAGTATTACGTGCACCTGCCTGTAATAAGCTTAGAGCGATTTCTTCAAGATTATTTCCTGTATATTCAATTCCTGAGATGAAGGCTGCTTCCAGTTCATTGACGACTAGTATATCAATGGCTTTCATCAGCTCCTCATCAATCAGGCAGGCGGGTGCGGGATTAAACAATACCTTTTTACCTTTTTGTTTAGCCAGAAGAGCTATTCTTTTAATCGTTTCGTAAGGAATCTCGGCTTGCATAACTATGATATCTGCTTCGTCAATAACCTTTGAAAAATGAATAATTGAACCGGGCAATAAAGAATAGTTAGCTCCGGGAGCTACTGCTATGCAGTTTTCACCACTGTCGGCAACAAAAATGAGCGCAGTCCCTGTGGGTTGATTAACATCATCTATGATATAATCAGTAGTGATACCTTCTTTCTTAAAGTGTTTTTTTAGAATTTCTGCATACATATCATTTCCCAAAGAGGTAATGAACGTTACAGATCCCCCGAGTCTTGCTGCTGCTACAGCCTGATTGGCGCCTTTCCCTCCGAGGGATTGCATGAAACTGGCATCTCCGACTGTTTCGCCAGGCGCTGGGAGATGGTTGACTTGTGCAACCATATCGATGTTTGAACTTCCAATAACTACTACTTTCATTTGAATCAGATTTATGTGTTTAACCTAGGTCTTATCTCGTTTATAGCACAACTTCTCTCTTATAAGGAATCGCACTCTGTGCACCGATTCGCGTGACTGCTATGGCTGCCGCCGCATTGGCAAATTTCACAGATTTAGCGAGTGAATGCCCTTCAGACAGGCAGACGCTGAATGCTCCGCAAAATACATCTCCGGCACCTGTTGTGTCAATCGTCTCTACTTCCTTTGCGGGAATCATGGTATATTCATCTTTCTCTTTTACGTAAGCCCCGTCTTTACCTAAAGTAATGACAACATTCTCTATACCTTTCTCTCCGATGGCCTGAGCGGCACGATGAGCGCTTTCTATATTCATCACTTTGATTCCGGATAACATTTCCGCTTCAATGCGGTTGGGGAGTATGGTGTGCACGTTCCTTAAGAATGAGTTGCTCAGGCTGGACGCAGGAGCCGGATTGAGGATTACCTTTTTCCCATATTTGCAAGCAATAGTAGCTGCATATTCCACTGTGTCTATAGGAATCTCAAGTTGCATGAGAATAATATCAGCTTCCTTGATTTTTTCTTCGGCTTTATTGATATCCTCAATAGAAAGCGAACGGCTTGCTCCCGGTGCTACGATAATGCTATTTTCACCGAAAGAATCTACGGAGATGAGTGCAACTCCGGACGGACTTTTCTGGTCGGTAAATATATATTCCGTATTAATTTTCTCTGATCTGTATATTTCCAATGCTTGCAGGCCGAACAAATCATATCCGATTTTGGATATGAAGGTGACTTCAGCTCCCAATCGGGCGGCTGCAATCGCCTGATTGGCTCCTTTGCCACCGGGATTCATGTAGAAGGTTCCGCCTAGTATGGTTTCTCCGGGAACAGGTAGTCTGTTGGCTTTTACGACCATATCGGTATTGCAACTACCGATGACTACAATTTTGGGTCTATGAATTGATATAGTTTCCATAGTATTAAAAATTAAGACTATGCAAATGAAAGCAATAATCATGCATAGTTTTCTACATTAATAATTGGTTTATATAATCTCAAAAATGATATCTTATATTGAATTTTCCTTGTATACAGGAGAGAATGTAGGGGTAATGTGAAATGAATTTATATAATTACAAAGAGAAAATGGAGATTTGAAAAGAGTGTTTTTTCGTCTGAAATACGAATCAGATACCTTGGCTTTTAACATTCTTTTGCGCTAGTACGTGCTCTGAGGACTTCAGACAGTTTCTCTTTTCGGATTTTGGATTCCATCCACGCCGTAAAGTCAAAGAGGCGTAAAAGCTGACTTTCATATTTATTATTATATAATTCATGAATCTCAGGAGACAGCTTTTCCCAGAATGCTTCTCTGTCTTTTTTCAGGATGGGAATATTTCTTTTATTCAGAAACCATAAAATGATACGTTCTGTTTTGAAAGTCTGCTCTTTGGGAGAAGATAGACTTCGGGTGATGGAGCGGGATTCATACTGGATCAGCTCATGCTCTTGCACTTCATAAAAGACGATGAGACGGACCAGACGAATAGTTCTCATTAAAGGCAGATACTTTATGTTATGGTCTATGATAGCGTTGCTGATATATTTCTTAGCAACTTTATATTCTTGATTACCAATGTGTACGAGTGTGGTGTAAAGCAATAATTCACTTTTTCGAATAGGGCTTAACCAAGCTTCTTTATCATAAAGTATTTCTTGGTAGTCTGCCATAAGTTGGGTACATTTTGAGAAATCTCCTTTATCCAGATAGGGAAATAGTTCGTATTGGAAGAGAAGGCAAGTTGCATTTACTTTAAATTCGAGCGAAGTGCTGTCTGATATGAGCTTTCTTAATTTATCAAGGAAGTAGGGGATTTCGTCATAGTTGCTCACAGACCGCAGGCTGCCGAGTACTCCTTCGAGTACAGATAAATAGTATATAGGAGGATTTGACCAGAACTGCTGATTCTGCTCAAATAATGAGTCCAGTTCTTTGTATGAATTTAGGGCAGCTCTGTAATCACCTGCTCCCATCAGGTAATTAGCCTGAAAAAGTTTATGGTTTCGTGTCAATTCAAAATTGCCTTCGGAGTCTGAAGAAGCGGCTATATAAAGTTCGTTGACCATAAGGTCATTCATATCCTGTTTTTGCTTTACTGTCCTGATGGAGCCAATATGAGATAAACGGTATTTCAATAAGTTGTGCAATGAAGATTGCTCTGTGATTTTCCGAATCTTTTTCAAAGCTTCATTTTGGATGAAGTGTTTGTGAAAAAGCTCCTGTTCTGTCATGTTGGGAAAGTTCAGACGGAGCAGATATTCCAGTTCCAGCTTCAAAGCTATCGTCAGAATTTCGTTGTTCTCATAGAATTGTGCTTGTTCTATCGTATTGGATAGTATTTCGAAACACTCTTCAAACAGAGAACGTTCATAAAGCATTCGGGCTTTGCACAAATCATTCAGCAGATCGTAATAGATATCTTTCTTTTTACGTAGGGTGAGTAACGTATCCGTCAGCTTTTCATATAAGTATTGAATGGACACTTCAAATGAACCATTGGGCTTGCGTCTGTAAAATTCCTCTTTTACAGTATTTCCATTCGGTTGTTTACTCTTTATGACAATATCATAAATCACCAGATAGTCTTTCTCCTCCTTGTCTTTGATAACTTGTAGGGAGAAGTGCTTCTTTTCTGATTTAGATAACGAGTATATCAGAGATATAACGGAATCTACTCTTTTCATAGGGAACTCTTTGCATTAGTATTAGATTGCAATATTCGGGAATTTTTATGTAAAAAGCAAATCTGGCATTCTGTCACTTTGTATTGTCAGTGGCTCTTTGTGTGCATCTATTTGTATGAAAGAACCGGGCTTGCTTTGAAAATTGCAGGGAATTCTCATTTCCCTTAGATCAGAAGAAGATATTATAACATGATTGAATGTTTTTCTGCCTTGAAGATTGAATGTTTGATAGTTTATCTGAAAATAATACTCATTTTGGATGGTTTTTCATAAGAAAAGCTATACCTTCGATGTACTTTTTAATAATAAAGATGAAATGTTGGATTTAAAGCAACTTACAGCTGAAGTATGCCGCATAGCTACCGAAGCCGGGCATTTTCTGAAAGAAGAGCGGAAAAACTTCCGTCGTGAGCGTGTTATGGAAAAACATGCGCATGATTATGTGTCGTATGTGGATAAAGAGTCTGAAGTACGGTTGGTAAAAGCACTTTCTGCCTTGTTGCCCGAAGCAGGATTTATTACGGAAGAAGGCTCTGCTACTTATCAGGACGAACCTTACTGCTGGGTCATTGATCCATTGGACGGAACTACGAATTATATTCATGATGAGGCTCCTTATTGTGTATGCATCGCTCTGCGCAGTCGTACCGAATTGCTTTTGGGAGTTGTGTATGAAGTCTGCCGGAATGAATGTTTCTATGCCTGGAAAGAGGGGAAGGCTTTCATGAATGGTGAGGAAATTCATGTTTCGGATGTCCGGGATATCAAGAATGCATTTGTGTTTACTGAATTACCTTATAATTATGATCAGTATAAACCGACGGCTCTCCATCTGATTGATAACCTTTATGGAGCCGTGGGAGGCATTCGCATGAACGGTTCGGCTGCGGCTGCAATCTGTTATATAGCTAATGGTCGCTTTGATGCATGGGCCGAAGCGTTTATCGGTAAGTGGGATTATTCGGCGGCTGCCCTGATTGTGTTGGAAGCAGGCGGTCGCGTGACTAATTTCTATGGTGACGACCATTTTATAGAAGGTCATCATATTATTGCAACCAATGGATACCTGCATCCTTTATTCTTGAAACTTTTGGCGGAAGTTCCTCCGTTGGATATGTAAGACTGCTGCGAATGTATAAATAGCTACTACTATGAAACACACATTACTTATAAAAGATTGGCTTTATTCTTTTTTGTCCCTTTGGTTTCCCCGTTGCTGCGTCGTTTGTGGCGGATCGTTGGCTAAAGGGGAAGAGTGTATTTGCACCATGTGCAATATAAACCTGCCTCGTACCGATTATCATCTTCGAAAAGACAATCCGGTAGAAAAACTCTTTTGGGGTAAGTTTCCTCTGGAACGTGCCACTTCTTTTTTCTTTTATCGCAAAGGAAGTGATTTTCGGCAAGTTCTCCACCAACTCAAATATGGAGGACAGAAAGAAATTGGTGCTATTATGGGACGATATATGGCATCCGAATTGCAGGCTTCCGATTTCTTTCATGGAGTTGATGTAATCATTCCCATCCCTTTGCATAAGAAGAAACAGCAGATACGTGGCTACAATCAAAGTGAATGGATATCGCGCGGGATTACGGCCGTAACAGGTATTCCGGTGGATACCGAAGCGATCATACGCCGGAAGAATACGGAAACGCAAACACAAAAGTCAGCTTTAGAACGTTGGGAGAATGTAGATGGAATCTTCGAACTGCATTGTTCGGAGCATTTGGCAGGAAAGCATATATTAATAGTAGATGATGTGTTGACAACTGGAGCAACTACCGTAGCGTGCGCTTCCCGGCTGGCAGAGATTGAAGGAGTACGTATTAGTGTGTTGACGTTGGCTATGGCAGAATAGGGTAGCTTGTCGTCTTTCCGAAGATTCTCCTTATATATAAACTATAATGAATGCTAATGCTTACATTATGTTGCTGCTGTTCTACAAATAAGTACTTTCTCTTCATAAATTAATTCGTCCGCCTATGGGCAAACGTAACGTTGCCTATAGGCAAACTTGCGTCCGGCTATAGGCGGACGAAAGAATGCCTATAGCCGGACGAATTAATTCATGTACCCCAAGAACTTATTTTATTCAGAT
>OLET01000381.1_pt1 | contig 14821 bp, 10 predicted proteins | sample 1602871 | NCBI WGS metagenome assembly OLET01 (sample SAMN02674792, study PRJEB24791) | human gut metagenome, SKBSTL006 | isolation source: stool | host: Homo sapiens | place: USA
CCTTACTCTTCAGATGTCATTATTATATCTCTGATTGCATGTACAGTCTATTGAAAATATACTGAATCGGAAGGTTTTTTCTTCATTTTGTAAAGTATTTTGTATATATTCCGACAAAAAAGTCTCCGTCTGAACTGTTGCCAGGCGTGAGACATTTACAGCAAAATTTACCGGCCCCCATAGACTGAAACCAGCCGCTGACTCCCCAAAGAACAGCAAACAAAATAAATGAATGGGAGAAACCGAGACAAAGATTAATCAATGCGGTAACAAGCAGGCCGGTAGTCATAAAACGATTTATATTACTTCGATCTGCCAGAAATCCATTCGTAAATTTACCCACCGCATACGTAAAGAACAGCACCGAACCGATTATTCCGAGTTCCGTTTCAGAAAAGATTCCCTCGTCTACAATCGGTTTCTTTACTACATTCAAGCTCAACCGGCAGACATAATACATACCGTACCCGAAAGTTGCCGAAAGAAAGGTAGACCATTGCAGATATTTCAACCGACGCTTGCCGGATGAAGACATAACGTCTTCGTTACAAGGCCCCGGTGAAGAGACCTTGTAAAAATTTATAAGATGTTTCAGCATGAAGGAATATCTTTAGTCGTGCAGTTTCTTTTTACGCAAATATTCGAGTAATAATGCCGGGCGGTCTGTTTGAATCAGTTTAGCCCCCTGATTCAAAATCCATCCCCAGCTTTCATCCGGTTGGTGTAGTTCTACCGCGCGATCGTCATCGTGACCTCCACAAAGTTCAGGCCACAAAGAATTAATGAAAAGCTTGGCACCACTATCACGTACTTTCCTGATCAAGCGAAGCATTTCTTCATTATCATCATTAAATACCAGTTCATAAGCAGCCGGTTTCATGTGTGACTGATAATCATTGATTATCTTTTCCGCTCCTTCTTTGTGCAGATTCACAATAGGCATAAAAATAACCTTATCAAGTACATCACCATTTTCTGCTTTCACTCGTTCATAGGGGAGTCCTGCTTTAATTACGCAATGGTCAATTGTTCCTGTTTTTTCAAGTACAGCATAAGCTTCCTGAAAATAATCGTAACCTTTATCGATATTCACCATTATCTTCCCTTTGCAAAGTAACATAACTTCTTCGAGAGTAGGAATCTGATGTCTGGTTTTACAGCCTGCTCCATTTTTAAGTCGCATTGCTTTCAGTTCTGCCAGTGTATAATCCTCAGCGTTTCCTTTTCCTGTCATTGTACGGTTAATTGTCTTATCATGCATGACGACCAAGTGACCATCTTTGGTCTTCTTCAAATCTATTTCTACCATATCCACTCCCATATCAATGCAATTCCGTATTCCTTGCAATGAATTTTCGGGAGCATTTCGCCAATCGGCACGATGAGAAACGACCAACACTCTATCGGAATAATTTCCTAACAGGTTTTCTCTGATTTCCGCAATCCGATTTTGGGCAACAGCCAGTTGCACCAGGCATACAAGCAATATAAAGTTATAAATTCGTTTCATAAATTCAAATATTAAAATTATTAGTTCAGCTTACCGTTCTTCCAGACCATCTTTTCTCCCCACATAGGCACATAGGTCTGGTCACAGTTAATCTTGGACGCCCGTTCTAGTGCCATGTCCAATGACCATCTGGATGCATCAACACCTGCATGAGCCATTTCCAAAATATGGGATAACAGAACATAATCCGGCTGTACCTGTCCCGCTCCGGTACCTAAAATATTATTCTCAGTCAGCGCATTAGGAGCATAGCGGGGAATCAAGACATTAACATGTGGCGCAATGTTTGTATATTGTTCCGTTTTAAAATTGGAATCACCGACATGCATAAAGACGAAATTTCCAGTATCGTCCCCACAGTCTATCTGGAAAATAGTTACGAAATTTGATAATCCGGAATTATTATGATCGGTAATACAAGTACGGATTTTAAATTTACCTATTTCATAATCTTTATCCCCCTTTGCCGTGTAGGGATAAGTGGTGTCTTTCAAATAATTGGATAATACCGGCTTATCCAAATCAAACATTGCCTGAATCAAATCTGTATTATAATGATCAGAATGCTTATGCGTCACACAAAGGAAGTCGATATAGGGTGCAAGTTCCTTCGCCCAGCGATGAGAAATATCAATAGCAAAACATCCGGAAGGAGTCTTAACTATATATCCCATGTTATAAAGCAACCAGATTTCTGCTGTGCCATTCTCTACTTTGGAGTTTTCAATTCCGTCCATCACCCGGTCAAAAGCACTCCGGTAATAGTATAAGATCGGTTCACTCTTCTCCATACTCATACTTGCCTGATCAAAACCATTCAGAAAACTGATAAAATAGTCATCCAGACATTTATCGGCATATCCCTGAATAGTGCTCAAAGCATCGGCACGTTCAGTATTTACAATTGATGGAGAAGTTCCCCATAACTGTTGGGTAGTGGCATCTACCTCTGCTGCCAGTTCCGTAAGAATTCCTTCGTACCCGGTCTTCTTATCATTATTATCATCGTCACTACAACTTGCAAGTCCTATTGCCAGCAGGCAAAACAGGAAATATTGTATTCTTCTTATATTATTCATATTATTTCAGTGTTTTATAGTCATCAGTTATTTTATCGAAGGTCTCTGCAATCCGTTCAAGAGCAGGTCTCACATTATTATTTTCGTGATCCTTCGTCGCTTCATACATGAAAACGCCTTTATATCCGGTCTTCTCCAAATCTTGCATCAACTTTCCCCATTTTATATTTCCCTGTGTAGGAAGCCAGTGGCATTCGTTCACCAAATCAAAATCTGAAGCATGTATAGTGCCGATACGGCTACCTACTATTGCCACAAAGTGCTCTGTCGTGCCTTTGGTATAGTGATTTGTATCAAAGCACACTTTTACGTCCGGGATATCTCCGACAATCCTCATAAGTTCCTCCGGAGTATTTCCCAAACAGGTTCTGGGCAGATTCTCTATACAAAGTTGAGCGCCAATCCTATCAGCATATTTCTTCAAATAAGCAATAGACTCCGAAGCATTGGCAATCCGTTGCGCCCGAATACTATCGGCTATCGGTTCCGAACTTGGATGCAAAACCAGGCAAGTCGGTTGGAACATGGCACACAATTCTATCATCTCTGCCATAAAATCTACATTTTCCTTCCTTAACCGATCATCCAGAACTGAGATATCCAGCGTTCGGGAGAAAGGAAGATGAATAGACCAGACTTCAATATCCGCACTGTCTATCTTCGCTTTCATTTCCTTTATACGTGGAATCACTTCATCGACAGGAACTCCCCTATAACATTGATTAAAGGCTACTTCGACATACTTCACACCAATCGCTTTTGCATGAAGGAAGTCGGCAGCAGCAGGTGCTTTCCACACTGCTGTCGTAGTACCTACTTCATATTTCTGTGCATATCCACAAACAGACATCACCATAAATGCGATAAATATCAATTTTCTCATCACCGTTTATTTTTGTCGGTTTGTACCTTGAATATCTCCACCCCGTATACTCCAGGAGTCTGTTTCCAACGTTTTATTAATGTCAAACGCTTTTATAGAACCTATATTGCTCGCTCCAATAGTACCACAATAAAGACGCTTGTCCGGACCAATCGAAACGGATGCCATTACCTGTTGACCCACAGATTCCTCATAAACAGTACTTCCATCTGCCGTATTAAGTCCGAAAATCTTATTATTTGACTGCGTTCCGATATAAAGAACACCATCTGTACTCAACGCAGCACCACTGTAGTTCAGGTTATTATTTACCTTCTTCACCCATACTTTTGAACCGTCAGCGTCTACAGCGTAAACTGTTTGCGAACCTTTCTCTGTAAAATAAACAACACCTTTCTTATCTACGATAGGGAAATAAGCATCACCGCCTGTTGTCGGATAGGTCCATTTTTTGGTTCCGTTCGTGATATCAACAGCAACAAGTCCAGCCTTTGACTTCAAAGTTGCGTAAAGCGTGTTGCCATTCAAAGCAAAAGTTCCCTGCTCTGTCACATTAACACCACTGAGTTTCCAAAGTTCTTCCTTATTTGCGCTGAAAGCATAAATAGCTTCACTGGTACCTGCATAGATATGTCCGTTTCTATCAATAGCCACCGCACTTCCTGTTGTTCCATCAAGAGATTGTTGCCATTTAATCGCACCATTCGCAACATCGAGTGCATATAACGTACTTTTATTAGTCAAACAATAGAGTACACCATCAGCAGACAAAGCAGGGAACGCACCTATCGGTCCGTCTAATTGCAATGACCATTTCTGAGTACCATTCGGATTTATGGCATACACATTCTTGATAGAAGCATCTCTCACGCACTGATAGATAGTACCGTCAGACCCCACTAATGCACCGCCGCCATAAGTTATTTTATCAATGGCAAATACCCATTTGAATTCGCCGCTGACTACATCTAAGGCAAACAAATGCCCGGCAGGCGTTGAAGTCGGAATATACATCGTCTTTCCATCCGGGGAGAATACAGGATTGGACGTCTTGACATATCCTGTTAATCCGTTAAAATTTAGATTCAGACTATCCCATTTATATTCGACAACATTAATTTCCACACTTCCTGACTCCGTCGTATTATTCGTATATGTTACTGTAATAGTAACTGTATAAGTTCCAGTAGCAGCAAAAGCATGCGATGGAGTCGTTTCAGCAGAAGCAGTACCATCACCAAAATCCCAGCTGACGGATTTAACATTGCCACCAGTAAAATACATATCGTTATAAGCAAAGACAGCAGACTCCCAGACAACCAATTCCGTATTGACTGCTACCGGATAAATAATTCCCGGAGTAGCCACCGCTTCCGCCGAAACAGAATTCCCCATCGGATAAATGCAAACAACATCAAACTTATACTCCTGATCATTAGTCAACCCTTCAACCATATATTCTTCCAATGTTGTGTCATCCAATTTGATAACCTGATTGCCGGGACTTACGGTAATCTGATAATTCGTAAACCGTTCGCTGGCAGGCTTCGTCCATCTCAGCCGGACTTTCTTGTCTCCCGCTGACGCAGTCAGACCAGTCACCGGATATCTTGCATTCTTTGGCGTACAAGAAGTAGATCGCTTACTCGCCAATCCTCCGGTATAGCGAGGTTGTACGGAGAATGTATAAGCAACATCATTGACAAGATCACTGACAGTTGCACCGGAAGCCTCAGCCTCCACAGTCATTTGCCCTCCTTCCGCTCCCGAAGAGCCCGAAGTCCAGCTAATAAGATATTCATCAGGACGGGCGTCCGGATATGCTTCCCAGGAAAGTGCCACATTCATATCTCCGGCCGTTGCCGTAAGCGTCTTTAATTCATATAAATCAAAACTTGCTTTTGGCAGTTCTTCGTCACAAGCTGCACAAACTGCCGTAATGACAAACAACAAGCTATATATTATTTTTTTCATCGTCTGAATTCTTTAAGTTTAACCATATTAATACCCCGGATTCTGCCACAACAACTCGGTATTGTTGATTCTTTCCAATTCCGTTTTAGGAATAGGATACAGAAACTGGAAATCCTGAATTGTATGTCCCTCCGCTTTCATAGCTTCCTTGGCACCTCCCATGCGAACAAGGTCAAACCAACGGTGTCCCTCATAAGGAAATTCCTGTTGGCGTTCCAGCATAATGGCTTTACGGAAACTATCCTGATCTGCCAGTTCCGTAATCTGAACCGGAGATAATCCGGCACGGGTATGTACCGCATTCAAAGCAACCATTGCATCAGAAGTCTGAGAGTTGCTATAGCTGATTTCGTTCAGTGCTTCGGCATACATTAACAGTACATCGGCATAACGAAGAATAATCTGATCGTTACCGACGGTATTGTATGTCGCACTTTTCAAATCCTTGAATTTATTCATTACGCAAACTTTATCTTCTACTTTCACATAAGTGATCAGGTCTTTGCGTTTATCACCGTCTTTATAGCACTCCTTCAAAGCCTTTGTCTGGTTAGTATCATCTGTCAGGTTGATAATTGAAAACCAATAACCATGTCCTTCACCCTCAACGTCCTTATTAAAGCGCACTGCGAAAATGATTTCATCGTTCATTTTATTATCGACATCAAATACTTTATCCGGTGTAGGCATCAAAGAATATCTGCCTATCAGTTGCGAAAGTACATTGCGTGCCTCTGTCCACTTATGGAAAGTCAGATAAATCTTTCCCAGCAATGCCATTGCAGCACCGGAGGTCGCACGTCCCGTATCAGTACCCGTATAAGAAGAAGGCAGCATATTCTCATTGATAACCTGATTCAAATCGCCGGTAAGAAAATCAAAGACCTGCTGCTCTGAGCTTCTTCCGATTTTAAGAGCTTCAGCCACCGTCACCACTTTATCAGTCATCGGAATTCCACCCCACAAGCGATACATATTAAAATAAGTAAGAGCACGCACGAAAAGCGCTTCCCCTTTATATTGTTTCTTCAACGTAGCATCAAAGTCAGCTGCGTCTATTTTGTCCAATACCAAATTACAGCGATATACTCCGTTATTAAAATTCGCCCAGGCGGATTCCAATATTCCATTAGAGGCTTTATCCGCAAACTGATCTATATCATAACGGTCTTGTGTTCCGGCAGTAGGAGCACTCAACGACAGGTTGTCACTCCGATATTCGCAGCATTCCGTGAAGTAGGAAACCTGTCCCTGCAATTTAGAATAACAGCCGATCACTGCTACATTAAAATCGTCTGCTGTCTTGTATACTTTATCTGTAGGCACACTGCTACTTGGCTCCAAGTCGAAAAAGCTATCTGTACAGGCCACTGATACAAAAGCAGTTGCCAAGAATAGGATTTGTCTATATATTTTCATACACCGTATATTTTTAAGGATGACTAAAGTGTTATATTTAATCCAAACAAGAAGGTTTTCGCCAGCGGATATGTTCCGTAATCTTCACCCGGCGAAAGTGAATTGCTCGGACGTGCATTTACTTCCGGATTGTATCCACCGTAGTTGGTAGATGTCCAAAGGTTCTGTCCGGAGACATAGACTCTCAACTTCTCCACAAAGAAACGACGTGTCAGATTCTGAGGCAAAGTATATCCTAACGTTACATTCTGCAATCTCAAATAAGAACCATCTTCCAGATGCCAGGTTGAAGTACGGCCATTATAACCTTTCGATTTGCGGTTGGCACGGTTCACCTGACCATTTCCGGGGTTATCCGCACTTTTCCAGCGATTCAGGGCAATCGTGGTACCATTGGTGTTTCCTTCCAAATTATCAATATAGCGACGATTCAGATTCAGAATCTCATTACCGTAAACTCCCTGGAAGTTAAAGTCAAGATCAATGCCTTTATACCATACTTTACCACCAAATCCATAGGTGAAGTCGGGCATATAGTTACCTACTATCGTACGGTCTTTGTCCAAGTCCATCACACCGTCTCCATCCACATCTACAAAACGGAAGTCTCCCGGCTGAGTATTGCTGAAATGAGGATATTTCTTCAATTCTTCTTCGTTGGAAAAGATACCGTCCTGCACCAGCAAATAGTAACATCCGATCGGTTCGCCTACTTTTGTGATATAATAAGCATGATCTACGCTTCCGGTAGAGATAATGGGAGCATTTCCCGGACCAAGAGCTTTTACTTCATTGGTATTCGTAGCATAGTTGGCATTAAAAGAATACCCAAAGTCTTTGGTGAAATTTTTCTGAGATGTCAAGGCTATTTCCCAACCACGGTTATTTACTTTTCCAATATTCATCAGGGCAGTGCTGTATCCGGTCAGATGAGGAACAGGAACATTCAGCAACATATTGGAGGTATTGGTATTATAGTAATCAACTGTTATCCCCAATAATCCTTTGAACATTTGCAGGTCCACACCGACATTGACCATTGCATTCTTTTCCCAGCTTAAATCATCATTCTTAATTGTATTGGGCTTATAACCTTGTACCAGTTGCCCGTTACCCGTACCCAGTATATAATTATCAAGAGCCATCAATGATAGATGATCGTAGTTGCCTATCTGAAAGTTACCTGTAACACCATAACTGGTTCTGATTTTCAAGTCATCTACAAAGGAGAGAAATTTCGCCTTCGTGAAGAAATCCTCCCCGCTAACTCTCCATGCCAATGATGCGGACGGGAAATATCCCCAGCGGTTATTTTTTCCGAAACGGGAAGAACCATCCGCACGAATAGCTCCGGAAGCCATATATTTACCTTTATAACTATATTGCACACGAGCCAGATAGGAAGCAATCGACCATTGGGTCTTATCAGACGCCCCCTTTATAACTGTTCCACCGGAGATCGTCTGTATATAATCATTCGGAAAATCGGTAGCCGTCACATTATCTCCTTTATAAGTTTCTTTTTGTGCAGATTGCACCAGAACCGCATTAATCGAATGATCTTCATTAATCACTGTATTATAATTAATCTTATTCTCAATCAGCCAATTAAAATAAAAACCGGAGGAGCTGTATGCAGTAGGGTTCGACTTGATATCATAATATTTCTGGCCCAGTAAGGGTAGTTCTGACGAACGATACTGATCATTATGAGAACCATAATAATCACCACCGAAAGAAATATTATAAGTAAGTCCCTTGAAAAGTTCCAGTTCGGCAAAGACTTTCCCTACAATTGCCATACGGTCTACTACGTCCGATTGCAGATTGGCCATTGCCACAGGGTTTAATACCGCATTGTGCTGATAGTCATTGCCAATTCTCCAATAGCCATTTCCCTGATAGTTATAACTACCGTCGGAATTATATACCGGCCACACAGGAGGCATCATCAAGGCCGACTGAACAATACCATTCGATCCGGAAGCATCCACCCGATTGGAAGTCGAATAAGAAGGAGAAAAATTAAGACCGAATTTCAGTCTTTTATATTTTCCGTCCAGATTCATACGCATGCTATATTTCTTGAAATCAGAATTGATGATAATACCTTCTTTATCATAATAATTGGCAGAAATAAAATAACCAACGGTCTTTCCTCTGCCGGAGATAGAAACATTATGGCTGGTTGTAGCCGCACTACGGAAAATTGCATCCTGCCAGTCTGTGTCCGTTAATCCCTGATCGCCGTTCAGATAAGGAAAAAGTTCTGCAGGAATCCGTTCCCATGAATTCGGACGCATACCATTAGGGTCATTGGGTGAACCACCGGGATTAGCATCCAGATAAGAATTATCATGCCCGTCTTTGGCAAACTCCGCAAACTGATAAGCATTCAACATCGGAAGTTTTTTTGAAACACTCTGGATACCATAATATCCATCATATTGTACTTTCATTTTTTCCGACTGCCCTTGTTTGGTAGTGATAATAATTACACCATTTGATCCGCGACTACCATAAATCGCAGCAGACGAAGCATCTTTAAGTACCTCTACCGACTCGACATCATTATTATTCAGATTGGCAAAGCCACGCTCCACAGGTACACCGTCAATGATATAGAGAGGATCACTCCCCGCATTGACTGTACTGATACCACGAACACGGATACTGACACTTCCTTCCGGGTCACCGCTCGGCTGAGTCACTTGCACTCCCGGCATCTTTCCAGCTAATGCCTGACGAAAGTCGGAAGCAGAAACCTCCGCAATCTGCTCGGCTTTCACGGAAGAGATGGAAGTAGACACATCCCGTTTCCGCTGTACACCATATCCTACCACTACTACTTCATCGATCATCTTGCTGTCTTCGGTCAACGTAATCTTAGCCGTATTCTTATCTTTTGCAGAAAGGCTGACGGTCTTATAGCCAATATAGGAAATTTCCAAAATGCTCCCTTCCGGAACATCCAAAGAGAACCGGCCGTTCAGATCTGTGATGTTTCCTAAAGTAGTTCCTTTTACCAATACGGATACACCGATAAGAGGTTCGCCAGCTTCATCAGTAACTACGCCGCTGACTTTTAGATTTTGTTGTTGCATAATGGTAACCGCATCCTGTTTGAGCCCATCGGCCACGGCAAACTGAGGAGAAATACATAATAGCAGTAGACTAGCACCTGCTATTTTGAGACAATTCATTTCACGAGTCTTGATTAAACTCGGAAACAGGTTAGTTCTTTTTGTCATACATTAAATTTTTCGGTTAAACATAAAAATAAGGAATGTTCTATCCGGAAGATTTATAAAACCCGGAATTTGTTTTTAGTCGTTTTTCTAAGTCTTCATAAGCTTTCTGATTTTGATTATTAGTATTCTGTCAATATTAGAACTTTACTGAACTATGCTGATACTCCATTCCGAAAGCAATCCATTGGGGAGTAGTCCTTTCAGAACTTGGAAAAACACAACTTTCATACAATTTGGTAAGATAAAAGCGGAAAAAGTATTGATTTCCTTCGGTACCGTACGCAATATTTATACTTGTTTGTACCCTAATTCTACCTAATAGAGATATAACATATTGATTAAACGAAACTTATACCAGTTAAACAGGAAAATAGAAGGCTGTTTAGATTTACTTCAAATGACTAATTAGCTTGAAGACATTGAGATTTATTAAAAAAAAGATTCGTATTTTGCATTTTATTAAATCTTATTCTTATCTTTGCCGCATAACATCTGCCAAAGACTTAATAGATGTGAATTATTTGTTAGCCTTAAAAGCTCCGAAATGTACTTTCTATGCTGCGGATATAGTTCTGAAAGAACTTAATCAATTAACAACACACAAGAGGCCTCCATTCTGTACTACCTATTTTATACTAATTGACGTCCAATGCCTTATTTAATCAAGAAAATAAGTGCCCCACTACCCAACATCATTATCTGATATTAGTATATCATTATTTATTTGAAATATTATAAATGAATAAGCTACATTTAAAATTACTCTTGGAATGCCTTCCGGAAGAATTGCTTATAATAAAAAAACTGTTTTTGCCATCAATAATTTCCGGATAGCAAAAACAGTTTATCTTTTTTAAAGAGCTGGTATAGGATTATTTATTGAAATAGCCTACATACCAGTCATAGAATTTTTGAATCCCTTCTTCTATAGAAGTAGAGGGTTTATAGCCAAAGTCCTTTTCCAATCGGCCCGTATCGGCATAAGTACATACCACATCTCCCGGTTGCATACCCATCATCTGTTTAATGGCTGTCTTACCTGCTGTTTTTTCAATAACAGAAATGAAATCCATCAGCTCTACCGGTGCAGAATTACCAATATTATAAATATAGAAAGGAATGGGATCGGCAGAAGGATGAGCAATGATCTTCATCAGACCTGCAATGATATCATCGATATATGTAAAATCACGACGCATTTGCCCGTTATTGAATACTTTAATGGGGTCGCCATTTAATATTGCCTTCATAAACAGACAAGGAGCCATATCCGGACGCCCCCAAGGACCATATACTGTAAAGAAACGCACACCGGTAGTAGGTATACTATAAAGTTTGCTATAAGCATGCGCCATCAGTTCATTCGACTTTTTTGTTGCTGCATACAAACTCACCGGAGAGTCTGCCTTATCTGTTTCAGCATAAGGCACTTTATCATTCAGTCCATAAATGCTGCTTGAACTTGCATAAACCAAATGATTTACCGGATAATGCCGACAACATTCCAACAGATTTAAGAAACCTACAATATTCGATTCAATATATGCATAAGGATTTTCAATCGAATAGCGAACACCGGCCTGAGCAGCCAAATTCACCACAATATCAAAATGTTCGTCTTTAAACAAGTTGGTCAATCCTTCACGATCTGTCAAATCCATCTTGATAAAGCGATAGGAAGGATATTTAGCACTCGGCAACAATATGTCTTTCTCGATCGATTCTTTAGTTATACCGGTATCAGCTAAACGATCATATTTCAACTGTACATCATAATAAGAGTTGATGTTATCCAACCCCACAACTTCACAACCTTGTGCTACCAATGCTTTTACCGTATAAGAGCCAATAAAACCTGCGGCTCCTGTTACTAATGCTTTCATGATTCAATTTAGTTTAGAGTACCATTACAGAAAAACGACCTATAACGTAATGTTCTTTACCATTAACAAACTCTTCCAGTTTCTTGTTCGAACGTATTTTTTTGTTCGAAATCATCAAAATGGTATTCTGATATTTATTATCCAAGACTTCTTCTTCTGTCACTTCTTTCACTCTTTCATGCAGATACACATCCATATTTTCAGAACGACGTACATTCAGGACACAATAACCGGATACGTTTTTCTCCTTAGAAAGTTCCACTGCTTTCCGGCATAACTCGGAATAACCCAACTCACCATTAATAGCCGGTACATCCCAACCTCCCACAAAGACAGCACAAAACAATCCGAGGGCAAGCACATTAATAGTCTTGTTCAACGATTTCTTCCGATAAAGAAAATATAGAGCCGTACCACCACTGACAGTCAATATTCCACCGGCTACATAAAAAAGCTTCTGTCCCAGGAATTCAGTACCCGGCATTCGTCCCAGCACAATAAGAGCCGGCAGCCCTGCCACGAATACGACGGCAGGAAGAAGCAACGTCAACGCCAACCATTGATTCCAACGGAAATGAGATAACAAAAGTACAGCCAAATAAACAAAGAATGGAAAAGTCGGTGCCAAATAGACAGCCAGTTTACCACTGAAACAAGATAACATCAGTAACGTAGTGAGAATTATGACCATAAAGAAACGCTCCATATCAGAACGAATCAGTCGGCGACAAGCCCCGGCAATAATTATACCGACCAGAAACAGAGCCCACGGAGCTAACGAATACCAAACAGAAATAAAATAATAATAAAACGGAGCACTATGATCGAACGCATTGACAGCACGCCCCACTGTTTGACGGAATAACAAATCATGCAGATAAGTTAATCCTCCCTCTTCCCAACAAACACCACCGAACCAAATGAAACATCCGAGCAATAATACAGCGAACGTTTTCCATCCCCAATAACGTCCAAAGGTCTTCACACGTCCGGTAATCAGCAAAAAAATGAAAGTAGACACCAATGGTACCAGTATCCCCACAGGCCCTTTGGAGAAAACTGCCATAAAAATATAAAAAGGAAACAGAAACTGATTCCAGTTCTTACTGCCTTGCCCTTTCAGCATCTGATAAAAAGTACGAAGAGCAAGCACAATAAACATACACATCAACATATCCATGCGCAATACAACAGCCAACCCTAAAAAGAGTCCACAACTCATCAACATTAATTGAGCCGATAAACGGTTAGCTACAGAGACTTCACGTTCCACCCACCGGTCCATTACCAACATGATCACTAAAGCCGGAATAAAAGAGAAGAGTGAAGCAAACCACATGGCATGATTGCCTAACAACCACTTGCCCAACATCAGAATCCAGAAATACAAAGGAGGCTTGTCAGCATACTGAATACCATGATTAGTGAACGTAAAAATATCACCATTACGCAGTGCTTCGTCAACAATACTCAAGTAACGTAACTCGTTGGAGGGAGTGTAGTCACGGAAAATCAACACCGGCAGTACAGCCAGCAATAATAAAAACGGAAGAAATTTACTTTTCATAGGCAACTGATTGCTTGGAGCTTTTACGTCCAATCATCAGATTGCGAAAATAGGCAACGAATCCGACGGATTGACCCAAAATCAACACAGGATCAAGACGGAATACACCGTATGCCACAATAACCGATGAACCGACCAGGCTGATAATCCAGAAGCCGGCAGGCAGTAAAGACTCTTTATGATGGAATGAATAAGCCCATTGATATACAAAGCGGAGAGTGAAAATAATTTGCCCCATTGAACCGAAAATCAATAGCCAAAGAGGTACCTCTTCATTGCGGAAAAAACTATCGATAAAATGTTGCGCATCATGCAACATAAAAGCTGCCGCAATTACCGGTGTAATCACTAACAAGGTTTTCAGTGCTCCGTGAAGCTTATTCCAAATACCTTTCTCGTTCAGATTCCACAAATAGATATAATAGGAAATAAACTGTCCGAAGATAATAGAAAAATCATCACGCAACCATCCATAAATACACAACAAATAAGATCCGGCAATACTCAATATCCAGAATATGGAAGGAGACACTACCTTTTTTGCCCTTTCCGATAATATCCATTGAAATATGATGCGAGCTGAGAAAAAAGCCTGCGCTAAAAAACCAATTACATAGATAAAGCCGCTCCCCTTCACAAATTTACGCTATTAAGTTATTGTCACCGATACGATAGTTAATATATCTCTTTTTCATCCAACGATAGGCAAAGCAATCAAGAAAAGGAGAAACCAACCGGTTCCACAAATGATATTTGGATGTACCTGCTACACGAGGAAAATGGCGAACTGGAATTTGCTTGATTTTAGCATCTTGCAACAAGATCAATGCCGGAAGAAAACGATGCATACCCGTAAAGAACGGAATACGTTTGGCATAGGCTGTATGCAAAACCTTCAGAGGACAACCGGTATCCTGCACACCGTCATTGGTCATCATTCTTCTGAAACCATTGGCAATCTTCGATTGCAGATTCTTGAAAAAAGAATCTTTACGATTGGCGCGGATTCCCATCACCAGCTGATAATCAGCAATATCTTTCAGCAACAGATTGAAATCTTCGGGAGTAGTCTGAAGGTCGGCATCCATATACCCTACATATACCGACTCTGTATAGTCGATACCTGCTTTCATAGCAGCACTTAATCCGGAATTTTTTGCTAAATCCATATAAAAGAAATCCTTGTTACGTGCGCATACCTCCATAATACGCTGCTTACTGTTGTCACGCGAACCGTCATTCACAAACAACACAC
>OLET01000469.1_pt1 | contig 12696 bp, 5 predicted proteins | sample 1602871 | NCBI WGS metagenome assembly OLET01 (sample SAMN02674792, study PRJEB24791) | human gut metagenome, SKBSTL006 | isolation source: stool | host: Homo sapiens | place: USA
TCTGTGGTAGATTACAGGAACTACTTTTGCTTAGATAACGTTTGTAAGTCCGGGTAGCAGGATTATATTTATTGATTCCTCCCCGTTCAGTACATATCCATAAGTTTCCTTCGCAATCTTCTAGCATACGTCCGATAATGGGAGAACTTAATCCTTCCTCCTCTTTGGAAGAGGCCTGATATTCGCGATAAATCTGTTTTTGTGGATTGAAATAATTGATGCCGCCGGAATAGGTTCCTATCCAGATAGTTCCTTGTTTGTCACAGTATAATCCCCAAATAGAGGAATGGCTTAAACTTTTGTTATGTTCCTGTTTAAAATATCTGTAAAATTCTCCTGTATTTTTATCATATTTGTTCAACCCGTTAAAAGTTCCTATCCATATGTTGCCTTCTGTATCTTCGCAACACCTGTGAGTAAAATTGGAACTGATTGTCGTCGGATCTTCCTCTTTACACTGAAACCTGTCAATTTGTTCGCCTTGAATGCGGTACAGCCCATGACCGGAACTTGCGGTTATCCAATACTCTCCGTTACTATCTCTGAAAATATCAGAAATATTCCCTGCTGTAATAGGATGGGTTAGTTCTTTTTGGGGAGTTAGTATATATACTCCCCGGTCACTTCCGATGAGTATGGAATCATTATGTATATATAATTTTCTGATATATCCTTCGTTATCCGGAAATTTATAGAAAGGCTCCAGCTTGTTGCCGTTGTATTTAAATATTTGTTTGGATGTTGCAGCGTATAAATAACCGGAGAAGAACTGCGCTTTCATATTATTTCTGGTTATCGTACTAAATAAATCTTTTTCTATATCATAAACGGAGATACCTCTGTTGGTCATAATAAAAACGTGTCCGTTCCGGTCACCGGTAATATGATATATATCATTGTATAAAATGCTGTTGGAAATATCTTTCTCCTTTTGATAGATTTTAATTTTTTTTCCGTTATATACGCCGATTCCATTGCGAGTACCGAACCACATGAATTCACGTTCATCCTGATAAATGGAAGAAATGGAATTATTAGGTAGGCCATCGTCGGTTGTCAGATGAAGAAATGATATGCTTTGTGCTTTTCCTGATAATGTGTATATTAGTAAATAAAAAATGATTATAATCCTGCTTTTCATATTCTAGATCTTATTATACAGATTACAAATATATCGTTTTTATTAAATAAAGAGTATGTGTGTATTTTCTTTTTTTGTCGTTTATTGTACATTTTAGGTCGTTTATTGTACATCGCTGCTTTTTGTCTCATTGTATATATTTGACATCCTCTTTCTGTACATATATTATCCCTTTTTTGTGATTAGCATGCGTATTTTTGTTTTCTCAAAATAATATGAATTATTTATGAAAACTATTATTTCAATTTGTATAGCCTTGTTTTTCACTTTTGTGTGTGCTTGTGAAAGGGTAGAGGAAAATTATCTTTCAGAAAACGTTGAGTATGCAGCGGCGCAATATGATTTGTTGATAGAAAAACTGGAAAAAAATGGTAAACCTTGGGCACCTCGTACGGTAGATACTAAAGGAAATATAGTATATGCCCGTAACGTATGGGACTGGACTTCGGGCTTTTTCGCGGGAAGCCTTTGGTATTTGTATAATCTTACGGGAGATGAGAAATGGAAAACATTGGCGAAAAAGTATACGGAAGCTCTGAAACAACAACAATATATAACTTCTCATCATGATATCGGCTTTATTATAGGATGTAGTTATTTAAATGGTATGCGTATGGGGCAGGAGGCATATGATACAATTATCGTGCAAGCGGCCAAGTCCCTTTCCACTCGGTTTCGTTCTGGAGCCGGAGTTATCCAATCATGGAATACCCGTACAGGATGGCAGGCACAAAGAGGCTGGGAGTGTCCTGTTATTATTGATAATATGATGAATTTGGAAATTCTTTTTGAGGCAACTTCTCTTTCCGGTGATTCTACTTTTTACAATATGGCGGTTTCACATGCAGATATGACTTTAAAGAATCATTTTCGTATGGATGGGAGCTCTTATCATGTAGTTGATTATGATATGAGAACAGGTAAGGTGCGAAGTCGTTGCACAGCTCAGGGATATTCCGACGAATCAGCTTGGGCACGTGGGCAAGCCTGGGGTATTTATGGATATACAATGTGTTATAGGTATACACGTCAATTAAAATATCTTGAGCAGGCAGAAGCTGCCTATGAATTCGTATGTACACATCCCAATCTTCCTGAAGATTTGATTCCTTATTGGGATTTTGATGCAGTGAATATTCCCCATGAATTAAGAGATGCTTCCGCTGCTGCTATTATGGCTGCCGCCTTGTATGAATTGAGCATGTATTCGAATAAAGCAAAGTATAAAGAGACGGCAGATAAGGTAATGCATTCTTTGTCATCATCGGATTATCGGAGTAAGATTGGTGAAAATCACAATTTCTTATTGATGCATTCTGTTGGAAGTTATCCGCATGGAAACGAAATAGATGTCCCTTTGATTTATGCAGATTATTATTTTCTGGAAGCATTGAAGCGGAAAAGGGATTGCGACATTGAAGCTAAGAGTAAATCAGTGCAGAAGTAGTGCTGTAATGGTGATTTTTTTGTACTAAAAGGGTGTTTTTTTGTACAATGATTAATAGAGAACTTGGGAGGATAATTTTTATACTTCTTATGTACGTTTTTGGTTTTTGTTTTTTTGGTTTTCTAACTATATTCGCAGTGTGAATAAACATTTTTGTCAGGTCGTTTTTTTTAGTCAATTTGATGAATTTTTAATCATTCTAGTAACTTAAATTTAAATGCAATGAAAGACTTTTTCACTCCAATGAAGATACCCCAAAAATGGGTATGTCTGCTAGCGATGTCTTTTGTGTTTGGACAACAGGCATTTTCTTCAGAGAACTATGTGACGGAAAGTATAGCTGTTTCGGCAGATATTATGCAGCAGAAAAGTAAGACGGTTGTTGGTACGGTAACTGATAATGGCGAGCCTATAATAGGTGCCAGTGTCGTGGTGAAGAATGCCGGTAAAGGTGTTATAACAGATATGGATGGGAATTTTAAACTGGATGTTCCTGTTGGTGCGACAATTGTCATATCTTATGTCGGATATGATAGTAAAGAAATTGTTTATAAGGGCGAGTCTACTTTAAAAGTTGAATTATCTGAAGATGTTTTGCAGTTGCAGGAAGTACAAGTTGTAGCGTATGGCGTAACGAAGAAAGTGACAGTGACGGGTGCTATTTCATCTGTGGGTACAGAAGAAATTCTTAAATCACCAGTCTCAAGTATATCCAATGCATTGACCGGCAAATTACCGGGGTTGTCTACTGTGCAGCAGACTGGGCAGCCGGGAGCTGATGATGCAACAATGTATGTCCGTGGTGTCGGTTCGTTGACAGAAGGATTATCGTCACCACTTGTTTTGGTAGATGGAGTAGAACGTTCGTTCAACCAACTTGATCCTAATGAAATTGAAGATATTTCTATTTTGAAGGATGCTTCGTCAACGGCTGTGTTTGGTGTTCGTGGTGCTAATGGTGTTATTTTGGTAACAACGAAAAGGGGACAAGAAGGAAAACCTAAAATAAATGTATCTACTTCTTATTCTTTACAAATGCCAACGCGTATGCCGGAATTTGCCAACAGTTATGAGTATGCAAGTACATATGTCAATGCCCAGCGTCGGGATGGAATAGAGAGTAACTTTGCTTTTACGGATGAAGCGATTGAAGCCTACCGGACACACAGCAATCCTTTAGCTTATCCAGATACGGATTGGGTGGATATGTTAATAAAGGACGTGGCTTTGCAAACGCAACATAATTTTTCTATTTCCGGAGGAACAAGAGGAGTCCGTTATTTTGCTTCCTTGGGTGTGTTGACGCAAGATGGTCTATTCAAGTCGTTTGAGAAAGAGTATGATGGTAATTTCAAATATAACCGTTACAATTATCGTATAAATCTGGATTTGGACCTGACGAAAACCACATTGATGCGTATGAATTTAGGTGGGCGTGTTAATGATAAGCGTACGCCGAATTATGAAGGAAGTAGTGATATCGGATTATTGTTCCGTGATATTTATTGGGCTATTCCAATGTCGGGGGTAGGTATTATGGATGGAAAATGGATATGGCCTGATACAAAAGAATTTAGTCTGCCGGGTACTGTAAGAGACGGACTTTATCCATATTATGGAAAAGGATATAACACTTCAGCAGGGAATATCCTGAATTTTGATTTTATGCTGGAGCAGAAATTGAACTTCATCACTAAAGGTTTGAAGGCACATGTAAAAGCATCTTATAATAGCGGTGTGACTTTGAAAAAGTTGCGTAAAACTTCTTATCCTCATTATGAGACGATAGTAAATGAAGATGGTACAGTGAATTTGCGTAAAGTGGGAGATCAGACCAATCTTCAATATTCGGAGAGTACAAGCCGGAGCAGAGACTGGTATATGGAGGTCGCCATGAATTATAAGCGTGATTTTGGTGATCATCATGTTTCAGCCTTGGCTATGTACAATCAAACAATGAAATATTATCCGGATAGTAATCCGGATGAATTTAAATCTATTCCCCGAAGCTATATCGGTTTAGTTGGGCGTGCTACTTATGACTGGAAAACACGTTATATGGTTGAAATGAACGTGGGGTATAATGGTTCTGAGAATTTTGCGCCAGGTAAGCGGTTTGGTCTTTTTCCCGCAGTATCAGCAGGTTGGGTTCTGACAGAGGAAAACTTTATGCAACCTTTAAAACCGTGGTTGAGTTATTTTAAACTTCGTGCTTCCTATGGTGTAGTGGGGAATGATCGTGTGAGTGGTAACTATCGTTTTCTTTATCTGCCGGATTCTTATAATCCGTCGACAGGTAGTTATTATTTTGGAAATTCCATATCTACAGCATGGCAAGGTGCAGTGGAAAGTAAGATTGGTAATCCCGACGTAACTTGGGAAACGGCTGCAAAGCAGAATTATGGGGTGGATGCTTATTTCATTAACAGCAAACTAAAAGTTAATTTTGATTATTTTATTGAGCGTCGTAAGGATATTCTCACAAATCGTAAGGTTCTGCCAACTTATTTAGCAGCAAATTTGCCTATTGCCAATATTGGCAAAGTTGATAATAAAGGATATGAACTGAGTGTAAACTGGAGAGATAGAATTCATGATTTTAGATATCATATAGGTTTCAATCTGGCTTATGCTAAAAATAAGATCGTCTTTCAAGATGAAGTTCCCTATCCTTACGATTATATGAGAAAGACCGGTAAGCCGGTTGGGCAACAGATGGGGTATAAATACGATGGATTCTTTTCGGAAGAAGATGTGGCAAAGTATGAGACCGAACGTGGTAAATCAATACCGGATCATGGAACAGGGTATATTCCTAAGCCGGGTGATGTGAAATATAAGGATTTAAATAATGACCATAAGATAGACCAGTACGATGTTGCCGCTATCGGTTATCCAGTTTACCCACTTCTTACAGGAGGAATAAATTTGGGATTTTCCTATAAAGGATTCGATTTCAGTATGACATGGTCCGGCGCAACAAAAGTTTCCCGCTTATTGGATGATATTTTTCGTGAACCGTTTGGAGCCACAGATTCTCGTTCGTTAATGAAATATATGATAGATGACATGTGGACGCCGGAAAAAGGAAATTCAGCTAAAGCTCCTGCCATCTCGTTTACGAATAAAGTAAATAATTACAGAGACTCGGATTTATGGTTACGTGATGCTTCCTACTTGCGTTTGAAAAATGTGGAGATTGGTTATAATTTTCCTAAAAAAATATTGAGCAAAATCAATATTGGAAGTCTGAGAGTTTTTGCAACAGGTTATAACTTGTTGACATTAGATAAATTGAAAATTGTAGATCCGGAATCTCGTCCCAACGGTAATGCAATGTATCCGGTAGTAATGGTGATAAATATGGGCTTGAAAGTAGGATTTTAATTTATAAAAATAAAGTTAGTCATGAAAAAGATAAGAAAATATATTTATCTGTTACTGATCTTCTCATATGTTTCTTTTACATCATGCGAGGATTTTGCTTTAGGGGAGAAATTTCTTCAGAAACCTCCTAGCGGGGATGTTACTATCGACACTATTTTTTCGACGGCAGAGTATGCCCGGAGAGTATTATGGTATGCTTATTCGAAATTGCCTTATGGCTTTTCTACCGGTTATAATAATTCGACTTCGATGCGTGTGGGTTCAATAGAATCGTTGACTGATCTGGCACAGTCATATGTTGGTTATGCAGGAGCGGATAAGTTGTATTATCCGGGACTTTATAATGCCGGAAGTGAAGACGAATCAGGTGGAGAGGATCATGCAACTAAATACAATATGTACGCACGTGATCCTTGGAAAGGGATTCGCCATGCATGGGTCTTTATTAATAATGTGGACCGAGTACCGGATATGACGGCGGAAGAGAAGTTGCGTTTGAAGGCGGAGGCCAAAATTACCATTGCTGTGCAGTATTCTGAAATGTTGCGTCATTATGGAGCCTTACCTATTGTTGACCATGCTATTATGCCGGAAGAAATGGGGTTACCGGAGCGTGCCACTTTGCAACAGACTGTGGATTTCATAACCCGGTTGTTGGATGAGGCTATTGCATGCAAAGAATTACCTTGGGCTTTGCCGGAAGATGATCTGAGTAATGAGAGTGGACGTATGACAGGGGCGGCTGCCATGGGATTAAAGCTAAGAGTACTGTTGTTCGTAGCCAGTCCGTTGTTCAATTCTGACGAGCCTTATTTTCCGGGGGAAGCCTCTGATAAATTGATGACTTGGTTTGGCGGGTATAGTGAACAACGCTGGAAAGATGCGGCAAAAGCGGGGGAAGATTTTTTCAAATCTTGGAAACAAGGTGGTTTTTATGAATTGGTACAAAAAGAAACGGCAACTAAAAATACAATTCGTCAGGCATTTCAGGATGCATATTATACCAGGGGTACTACAGAGAGCCTAATTTCTGTACGCAGGCATTTTAGGACAAATGGTATCAGTACGTTGCTGCAAAGTTTACGTTGGGGCGCATGGTGTCCGACAAAAGAATGTTTTGACTTGTTCCCGATGGCGAATGGTGATGATTTTGATTGGGATAATCCTGTTCATAAGAAAAATCCTTTTATAAATCGTGATCCTCGGTTGTGTGAAACAATCTTATTGGATGGTGACGATTTTCAAGGTAGAAAGGCTGAGGTATTCAAGGAAGATGCTAATGATAAAAAGAATTATCCCAAAGGTGCGGATTGGAATAAGAACAATTTGGATAGTAAGAGTTTGTCAACAGGGATTGCCGGACGTAAATTCGCTCTTGACCGGAAAGGGGAGTACAATAACCGTGTAATTCATTGGCCTTATTTACGTTTGGCTGAAGTATATCTTGCTTATGCAGAGGCATTGAATGAATGTGGGCGTACCAGTGAGGCATATCAGTATATCAATGCAGTTAGAGCACGCGTTGGTTTGCCAGGGCTGGTATTGAAAGGAAAACTGGATGAGAAAACAGAGTTTCGCGAAGCAGTACTTCGAGAACGCGCTTGTGAATTTGTATGGGAAGAAAACCGTTTCTTTGATTTGATACGTTGGAAACGTGAATCTGATTTTACAAAACATTTGCATGGAATTAATGTGTATCGCCATAAAACTACCAAAGAATATAAATTTGATTTTCCGCAGTTGCCGGAAAGAGCATGGCAAAAGCCGGGAGGATTTTCTGCAAAATGGTATCTGAGTGCATTTCCTGATAAGGAAGTGAATAAAGGATACGGGTTAGTACAGAACCCGGGATGGTGATCATGAAAATCATTCAATGAATAAAGAAATAAAAGAATACTATGAATAAAGCTATAAAATTAGTAATGACAGGTTTGCTGGTGTCGGCAAATATGCTGGCACAGGAAACGGACAGCATACAGCAGTACGGTCGAGGTATTTCGGTTGACTGGAAAGAATCTACTACTGCGGGAGGAATGGTGACAGCAGGGCAATTATCCCATAAAACGAGTGTTAATCCTTCTAACTCATTATTTGGTTCTGTTCCAGGACTATATGTGTTACAGAATGCCGGCAGTTCCTGGGCAGATGGTGCTACTATGTATGTACGTGGTTTGGGGACTACAAACAGCAAAAGCCCGCTGATATTGGTTGATGGCTTTGTACGTTCCATATCAGACCTGACAGTGCAAGAAATAGAATCTGTGGTTGTCTTGAAAGATGCCGTAGCTTTGGCACTGTATGGAATACGAGGAGCTAATGGGGTCGTTTATGTTACCACGAAACGTGGAAAGACTGGCAAGCCGGTAATTAATTTCAATTATGAGTTTAATATGGGGACTCCGGTCCGTTTACCGGAAATGGTAGATGGATATACTTATGCCCAAGCTTTGAATGAAGGGTTGAAAAATGATCATCTTAGCCCCCGTTATACTCAACGTGAACTAGACGCGTTTAGAGATCGTACTTACCCAGACTTTTATCCGGACGTAGATTGGTGGGGAGAGGCTTTGCGGAATCATAGCCTTGGTCAGAATGCAAACTTTTCCATTCAGGGAGGGGGTGATAAGGTACAATATTATGCACAGTTGAATTATCTGAATGATCAGGGAATTCTGAAGCCGACCAATGACAATGAAGATTATTCCACCCAGCTTAAATTCTCAAAGTTGAATATACGGACTAATCTTGATATACAGGCTACCAAAACCACGAAAGTGCAATTGAGTATGCTAGGTAATTTCTCAGAACACAATCGTCCGGGTGCACAGCTAGATGATATCTTCACAGCTTTGTACCAGGTTCCTTCAGGAGTGTTTCCTGTTAAAACAAAGAATGAGGTATGGGGAGGTTCTACTATTTATTCCAATAATCCTATTGCTCTCATTTCAGGTAAGGGATATGCGCGTTCACAAAATCGTGCTTTGTATGCCGATATGAATATTCAACAGGATTTGAGTACTCTTACTCCCGGTCTATCTGCTTCAGTCCGAGTGGGGCTTGACAGCGATGCTAGTTACTGGGATTCCAATACTCGTAACTTTGCTTATGAGTCTTCAGTGAAAGGATGGGATGGAGAAGAAGACCAATATAAAAACTTGCGTAATGAATCTGCTTTGAGTTTTAGCAGCAGTACAGGAGAAATTGTCCGCCGCTTTAACTTTAATGCCCAATTAAATTATGATAGAAATTGGGGATTACATCGGCTGAATACAGTTTTACTTTATGCTATGGACCGGATGGATCGTGATGGACAGAATGCTTCCCGGGCATATATGGATATGGTTGGACAAGCGCATTATAGCTATAAAAACCGTTATTTACTTGATTTTGCTTTATCGGGTTCGGCATCCAGTGTTTTGGAACCGAATCATCGTTGGGGAATATTTCCGTCAATAGGTGCTGGTTGGATTCTTTCAGAAGAAAGCTGGATGAAAGGAAAATCGGTTGATTTCTTAAAATTGAGAGCATCTTATGGTATAGTTGGAAGGGCGGATTTTGGGGTAAATCTGTATAAGTATTATATGGGAAGTGGTAATAGTTATTATTTCAAGGATACTCCGGCCAGCCAAAGTGGTATGACTGAAAAGCAAATTGCTGTAGACGGGCTTACTTATGAAAAGTCGCATAAGTTGAATGTTGGTATGGATTTCATGGTATGGAAGAAGTTGTCATTAACTATTGATGGATATTATGATCATCGGACTGATATTCTGGTAGATGGTGGTAATGCGATTTCTTCTGTGTTCGGAATGACCGTTCCCAAGCGTAATGATGGTGTTGTCAATAACTATGGAGTGGAATTAATGGCAGGTTGGAATGACCGGATAGGTGAGTTCAGTTATCAGATAAACGGGCAATTCTCCTTCAATCGGAGTAAAATTATCAATATGAATGAAGAATATCGTCCGTATGATTATTTGGAGCGTACAGGGTGTCGTGTCGGTCAAATATTTGGTTATGAAGTAGAGGGAATCTATAAGAATCAGGAAGAAATAAACCAACGTGAGGTAAAACAATATTTGTCGGAGGTACGTCCCGGTGATCTAAAACTCAAAGATCAGAATGGTGATAAACGTATCGATCAATATGATCAAGTTGCCATGGGATATAACGCTACCTGTCCGGAGATTTATTATGGTTTCAATTTAGGTGCTGAATACAAGGGCTTGGGAGTTTTGGCGCAATTTCAGGGAGTGGCCAATTATAGCCAGGTGCTGGATACACGAAGTGTGTACCGACCATTGATTAACAATAATACAATTTCCAGATATTATTGGGAAAATCGTTGGAGCGAGAATAATCCGAATGGGACATTACCCAGGCTAACTACATTAGGATCAGCGAATAATTATAATAATAACTCATTATGGGTGACAGATGCTTCGTTTTTGAAATTACGAACATTAGAAGTTTATTATCAATTACCTGATAAATGGCTACGTAGGCAGAATGTTGTGAAATCGGTGAAACTTTATGTTCGCGGACACGACCTGTTATGTCTGGATGGCATTGATATTGCTGATCCGGAGGCGTTGGGAGTTACTCATCCTGCGATGAAACAATATACATTTGGTTTTAATTTACAATTCTAAATTGGAGAGACAATGATAAAAAAAATAAAGATTAAAAATATAGTACTGCTTCTATCTTTATTGATGATGACAGGATGTGGTTTTATGGATTGTGATGAGTCTGATAACTTTACCAAACAAGAGGTGCTTGATAGCTATAATCGTGTGAAGCAACTGGCAACCAATGTATATGGTTTCTTAAAAGCGGACTTTTGTTCTATAGATGGGGCCATGCTGGATGCGGCTACGGATGATGCCGTCCATATTTACAAGTCTTCCAATATCCAGCGGTTTGTGGATGGTACATGGTCTGCCAATAATTTGGTGGATAATGTATGGGGACATTATTACGAAGGAATTCGGGCAGCCAACTTCTATTTGAAGGAAACTGCCGGACTGACATTTGATGAATGGAAATATTCGGATGATTATGAGGCTATAATGAAAGAGTTTACTAATTATCAATATGAAGTCCGTTTCCTTAGAGCATATTTCTATTTTGAATTAATCAAGCGTTATCGCAATATTCCTTTTGTACTAGATGTCTTGGCACAGAATGAAGCTAACGGGGTAAATCCTGAATCTTATGAGAAGATTGCTAAATTCATCGTGGATGAATGTTCGGATCTTGCACAGATTTTGCCTGTGAATTATGATAATTTCAGTACAAAAGAGAAAGGACGTGTTACGCGGGCAGCTGCTATGGCATTAAAATCGCGTGTTACGTTGTATATGGCCAGCCCTTTATTTTCAGAAGATAGTGAAGATAAATGGAAACAAGCCGCAGAAGCTGCTTATGATATTATTAAACAGAAAACAGATTTAGGCTTGGACTTGGTTCCTTATCCTCAAATATTTAATGACGTTAATAATCAGAAAGCTGAGGTGATATTGTATCGTCCGACAGGTGAGAGCGGTGACTTTGAGAAGGCTAATTTTCCTATTGGAGTGGAGGGTGGAAAGACATCTACCTGTCCGACACAAAACTTGATGGAAGCGTATGATATGAAGGATGGTACTCCTTTTGTATGGAATAATCAGTCAAATCCATACGATAATCGTGATCCTCGTATGAAATATACGATTGTTTGCAATGAAATGAAATGGCCTGTAGACCCTGTGGAAATATGGGAAGGAGGAACTAACGGATTGCCATTGCAGAATGCCACTACTACAGGATACTATTTGAAAAAGTATGTAAATAACACGATTAGTTTCGAGGCTGGCAGCACTGTTACGAAAAAACAGCATAATTGGGTATTGTTCCGTTATGGTGAGATTTTGCTTAATTATGCAGAAGCTATGATTAATGCTTTTCATGATCCCAACTATAAAGATGCTGTTTACAATATGAGTGCGCGTGAAGCGGTAAATCAGATTCGTGGTCGTACAAATATTTCGTTGCCCGGTTTTCCGTCGGATATTACAGAAAAAGATTTCGTTAAACGCCTGAAGAATGAGCGTCGTGTTGAGTTAGCTTTTGAAGGTCATCGTTTTTGGGATGTACGTCGTTGGAAGATTGGTGATAAGTGTTTTGGAATTCCTAACTATCGGATGAATGCACAACCGACAGAAGCGGAGATTATGGCAAAAGCCAATGAACTGGGCTATACGTCTATGACGGATAATGCCAATAATCCCGATTATTGGTGGGATCGGGTTTGGAATTCGAGAGATGTCGGATTACAAATATATTATAAACGTACGGTTGATGTGAATTGTGTATTTTCTGATAAGATGTACCTGTTCCCTATTCCGCAGGGTGATATTAATAAAAATTTGAATCTGGTACAAAATTACGGCTGGTAATTTAAATGATAATTTGAATTCATGAAAAAGGAGCGTATGGAAAAAACGTTCCTTTTTCTTTAAATAGTAGAATACTTCAATGAAAAATAAGTTAGTCTATATTGTGTTGTTTGTCGGTTTTTGTGTGAATATGTTTGCATGTTCTGATGGAAAAGGAGAGGCACTACTGCCTGAACCCATCCCCAATCCTACTCCTGTGCCAAAATACACTTTGCCGACAGGAAAATTGATATATATTCCTGATGAGTTACAGAGCAATGATTTTACGAAGGAGGAAAGTC
>OLET01000479.1_pt1 | contig 12527 bp, 7 predicted proteins | sample 1602871 | NCBI WGS metagenome assembly OLET01 (sample SAMN02674792, study PRJEB24791) | human gut metagenome, SKBSTL006 | isolation source: stool | host: Homo sapiens | place: USA
TGTTATCTTCTTTTGTTCCTCAATGGCAGGATGATAAACTCTAATATGCTTTAAGTTTTCACCATACAGGTGTACGACAGAAACACCTTGGGCGACACGAGCGATGTCTTTTTTACGAGCACCATTAAGTTGATAGGCAAAGAATCCTCCATCATCATGTTTGAGTCTTATGATATTCAAATCTCCACCCAGCAGGATGTTATTAAATGGAACACATCGAGCTGTTGATATGTCTATAGCAGTTTCTCCAGAACATGGGATTATGACATCATTAGCCTTACTTTTAACCAGCGATGATGAATCCAACTCTGTTCTACTATATACCTCATCAATAATTTCAGACTTGTACTTGGTATAAAGTTCACCATACAATATACAAGGAGAGCCCTGTTCAGATAATTGATCTTTAGATATTCCACTGCCTTTTGTTATCTCTGAAATTTTGCCCAATGTAGTTTCCTCCCACTCCTCCGTAAACTCCGGAAATCTCAAATGGGGAACATTGAGGACTTTATTTTCGTTATTATCTGCCATAATCATTATTCTTTATCGGGATTGATATCAAACGGCAACAATTTGTCGCCATTATTAAACCGGTCGAAATCAGAGATAAAAGAACGGTCTTGAATCACTTTATATTTTTCATACTCACAATACGCCTTCTCTCGTGCCTCTTCTTGAGAAACTTTACCGGCTGAATCTTGTGCTTGATAGTCCATTGTAGCAAGAAACTGTTCAAGACGCTGCTTCCAGTCTGCCATCGTTGTAATGATATGGCGTTGAGCACGCTGTTCTGCAAATTCAAGAAATGCGTTAGTTACGCCGTTGAGTTCTGAAACCTCTTTGTCAGACAAGTAGTTCTTTGCTACAATCGTATCAGATTTCTGTACTCTGCCATTGGGAGCTTTTTTCCAAGTGGTCAGTCCCATGTGCGGCATTTCCGAGTCGGCACGTTCATATACTATTTCGGCAGCAGTACGATGAGTTACAGCCAAGTGCATCATGTTTTGCACCATCTTGAAGAACAATTTGGTACAATCCGACTTCGGGTCGTAATCCGCACTGCATTCGGCATAGATGTCTGTTATCTTTTGGTAGTATCTGCGCTCTGAGGTACGTATCTCACGAATACGCTCCAGTAAATCGTCAAAATAATCTTTGCCAAAGTGTTTTCCCTGCTTCAAACGTTCATCATCAAGCGCATATCCTTTAATAATAAACTCCTTCAATACAGATGTAGCCCAGATACGAAACTGGGTGGCTTGATAGCTATTGACACGATAACCTACCGCAATAATAGCATCCAAATTATAGAACAGAGGTGTACGTTCCACATCCCTTTTTCCCTCTGATTGAACTATCCCAATTTTTCGGATAGTTGCCTCTTTTGTAAGCTCGCCTGTTTCGTAAATCTGACCAAGATGATAGTTGACAGTCCGTACATCCACCCCGAACAAATCGGCCATACGCTTTTGTGACATCCAAAATGTTTCACTGTTGAATATCACTTCTATTCGTGCCTCGCCTTGCGCCGTTTTATACAGCAAAATGTTAGAACTCAACGAATTTTGCATCAATTCGTTTGTCGAAATTGTTCGAGTAAAATAATCGCGAGCTTGTTGTACCAACACTTTTTTGACATCGGCATTTTCGGCAACAATCATACATGCCATACGAGACAGACGGAAGATATTGACCTTACGGAATGAACCGCTTCCAATCCTTACCATATCAACCGCTTGGTTGAAATGGTCGTCTACATTCATTCCTTTTTCACCTGCCACCTTGATAGCCTTGTCTATGACTCTTTGGAATTTCCAATAAGCCGAATAGCCCATAGCAGCGCACAGGTCGCGAGAACTCCAGTATTCGTTTCCGCCCTCATCCTGACGGCGTATATTGCCGAATGATGGACGCATTTCGGGGATGTTGTCTATCTCTGCCATAGTGTAATTATTCAACCAGCCCCAATTCTTTCAAATAGATCTCTATCTCCTTATCCAGTTCGGCTCGCTTGGCTTCCAATTCCTTTATTTCAGCCATCACAGCTTTGATGTCGATAGGCTCTTCTTCCTCAAAAGTATCGACATAGCGAGGAATATTCAGATTATAGTCATTTTCGGCAACCTCCTGCAACGTAGCAAGATGACTGTACTTTTCAATTTCCTTGCGGTCACGGTAGGTTTCTACAATCTTCTGTATATGCTGAGGCCGGAGTTTGTTCTGGGTCTTGACCTTTTCAAACTCTTTGCTGGCATCAATGAACAAGATATTATCGTCTTCCTTACGGCATTTCTTCAATACGAGAATACAGGTCGGAATACTTGTACCATAGAATATATTGGCTGGCAAACCGATAATAGCATCGATATAGTTTTTCTTCTCTATCAGGAAGCGGCGTATAACACCCTCTGCATTCCCTCGGAACAGAACTCCGTGCGGAGCAACGCAAGCCATCGTACCACCTTCATTGAGATGATGAACCATGTGCAGGATAAAAGCATAGTCGGCTGTTTTCTTAGGGGCAAGCCGTCCTGCTTTACTGAAACGGTCGTCGTTGTTAAATTTGTCGGCGGCACTCCATTCGGCAGAGAAAGGAGGATTTGCAACCACCGCATCAAACTGCATATCATCGAATGCATCCCATTCAAGTGTATCGCCATTCTCTATTTTGAAGCTGCTGAAGCGGATGCCATGCAGCAACATATTCATTCGGGCAAGGTTGTAGGTTGTCGGATTCTTCTCCTGTCCGTAGATATATGCTGCCTTGCCAATACTTGCAGCACGGAGCAACAGTGAACCACTACCGCAGGTAGGGTCGTAAACATTACGCAAACGGTTATGTCCAAGAGTAACAATCTCCGCCAATATACGGCTGACCTCTTGCGGAGTATAGAACTCACCTGCTTTCTTGCCTGCACCGGCAGCAAACTGGCTAATCATATACTCATAAGCATCGCCCAAAATGTCAATCTCCTGCGATGCCTCCACACCAAACTTTATGTCATCGAGTGCAAGCAGAACATTGCTAACAAGCGTATTCTTGTCATCTGCTGTCTTTCCGAGCTTAGGGGAAGCAAGGTCAATATCCGAAAACAGACCACCGAAATCCTCTTCACTGTCACGTCCGAGCGTACTATCCTCAATGCGTTTCAATGAACGCTCCAGCATCGGAAGTATATTTTCTTTCCGCTTGATAGCTTCGATTACGGAAGAAAACAAGAATTTCGGTTCAATGAAGTAGCCTATATTTTCCAAGCACTGGTTCTTGACCTCTTCCTGCAATTCCGCAGCATCCGAATCGGGCATTTCCCATAATTTCTTGAATGTAACTTCATCATCCTCCAAAGCACTGTTAGCATACGTTTCTATCTTCTCCGACAGATATTTGTAGAAAATGAAGCCCAAGGTAAAATACATGAAATCGCTTGCCGACATATTGCCGCGCAAACGGTTTGCGACCTCCCAAAGCTGGTCACGGAGTTTCTGTTGCAGTTCTTCGCTCATATCTTTATTTCTCAATATTATTCTGTATTACATCTTTTTCCGACAATGGTATATTGTTCTCTATTATGCTTCTAAGGTCATCTAATACTTTCCCTTGATATGAGAAATATTTTGCCCCTTGATATGCACCTGATGTATTCCGTTTCTCTTCTGGCATAAACGTACCGACAAAAGGGGACAATTTATAAATACGCCCTTCATATTCAACGGAATCATCGCTTGCCACCTTGACTTCTGTATTCGTAGGAATAAAGGTAACGCATTCGCCTATTTTAATACCGACCATGCTGAATTTGAAACGTCCTCGTTTTACGGTTCGTTTCTGCATTACAGACAACGATTCTTTTTCATTATGACAAACCGGTTTATTATCTACATAGACCGTGACAACCGCATCATCAATCATCTTGGCTATGTCATTGAATATATCCAAAGCTATTTGCGGCGGCACATTGAAAAACTCCCGATTCTGGCGAATACGCAAATCCGTCAACCGGTCGATGGTCTTGTGTACATGTTTTTCAACATCGTTATATTTGACAGTCTGAATGGTTGCATAAATCTCAAAAGGCAACGGAACTGCCGTATTATCAAGTTCCTTGGAACGTATATCAACAGGTCGCGCACTTTTACCGATCTTGACCCAATCCTCACGAAAACTTGGATTAGTCAAGATATACACATATCCTGGTTCATTTGTCTTTACCATATCTGTATTCCTTTTAATCCCAACTGAAAGTGCGTATGATATTACGCAATCTGTCTAAAATCCTTGCCAACGCCTTTCTCGTTTTTATCAGGCCGAGATGCTTCTCTTTCAATGCTTTTTGTATGATTTCTGGCTGCTCTTTTTGCAGGTAATCATATTCTTTAAGGAAGTGATTCAATACCGATGACGATATATCCTCTTCCTCAGCCAATGAGTTGACGGCATTTTCTCGCTCAACGGCAATATAGCGGTTCAACCGTTCTTCCAAATCGCTTGTACCGTCAACCTTGCCTCGCTGCATCATGAAGTTTTCCTTATCGTCATCCACATTCTTTTGAATGAAGCCATCGATAAGTTTGGCTTTGCTGCGCATTTCAGCGTCCTTAATCATCGTGTCAATGATATTCTGACGGCGTTCCGCATAATCGGCACTATATGGGTCAAGTTCTGCAATGAGTTCAAGGATATATGCCACATTGATAACGTCGCTATGCAAAAGCTCAAGGCAGAAATCCACATCGCCGAGGTCTCCATCATCCGAAGTATCTGTATTATCATCCGGTTTGGAAGACGGAGCTGGATCAACGAGTGCAAAAGTATCATGGATATCAAGATACTTACTCCTGAAATCCATAAACTGCTGTTCCGTCATGCCGAGATCATCAGCTTCTTCGCTATAATCCTCATATATTTGAATCTCTGCGTGTTTACGGATAATATCACGAAATGCCAAAACAAACTCTTTCTTAGCCGTTTCGCTCTGCAAAAGGTCTATGCAGTTTGTGTCCGGGTATTTCTTCAGAAAATCGGATGCAAGTTCCTTGTATTCCTGTTTGATTTCTTCAAACGGAGGTCGCACTATTTCTTCCGGATTGTTGCTGTTACTGAATAATTTGATAGCAGCATCCACATTGCTCTTCAAATCACGGAAACATACAATCTTTCCGAAGCGTTTCTTTTCGTTCAGCACACGGTTCGTCCGGCTAAATGCCTGCAACAAGCCGTGGTATTCCATGTTCTTATCTACATAGAGCGTATTAAGTTTCTTGCTGTCAAAACCGGTAAGGAACATTCCGACAACAAGGCAAAGATCAAGCGGCTTCATATCGGCTCGCTTCTTTTTCATGCGCAGGTTGATGTCATCGTAATATGCACGGAAGTTCTCAGTCGTAAACGATGTGCCGAACATTTCGTTATAGTCATCCATGATGGCTTGCAGCTCATCGACTTCGCCTGCACTGTCATTCAGATAAGAACCTGTACCCATTCCTGTCAGTTCATCATCCTGACTTCCATTGGCTGCATAGGTAAATACTGCACCTATACGAATCTTAGGATTCAGTTCCTTGAATATCTTGTAATAACGGATAAGCATCGGCACTGACTGCACGGCAAACAGCGCATCGAACTCTCCGTCAAATGTTGACTTATTGAAATTATTAAGGATGAATTGGGCTATTTCCGTCATGCGATTGGTACTGCCGTTCTGCACCTCCTCACTGCCATGATAGTATTCCACAAGAAAACCGAGAACATTCTCATCAGCAATGGCATCCTTAATCAGATAGCGATGCAGGCAGTTGCCGAACACCTCTTTGGTCGTATGACCATCAACTGCATTCTCTGTAAATATTGGAGTTCCGGTAAATCCGAATATCTGGGCATTATCGAAGAATTGCATAATCTTCTTATGACTCTCCCCGAAATGGCTACGATGGCACTCATCGAATATCATCACGATACGAGAATGGCGTATCGAATCTATTTTGCTGCTATACCATGTCTTGCTTACGGCTGCATTGAGTTTCTGAATAGTGGTAATGATAATCTTGGAGTTGCTATGCAGACGTTTTACCAACTCGTCCGTATTGTCCGTACCGTCAACGGCTCCCGGTTCAAAGGCTTCATATTCCGACTGTGTTTGTGTATCAAGGTCATGGCGGTCGACAACGAACATTACCTTATCTACATCATCTAACTCCGAAACGAGTTGCGCAGTTTTGAATGAAGTCAAAGTCTTTCCTGCCCCTGTTGTATGCCAAATATAACCGTTATCATTGGAGTTCTGCACTCGATCCAATATCTTTTCTACTGCATAGAACTGGTATGGGCGCAACACCATCAAGCATTTATCACCTTCATGTAATACGATGTACTTTCCGATAATCTTACCGAGCGTACACTTTTCCAAGAAAAACACAGCAAACTTATCCAGTTCATTGAATGGCAGGTTTGCCGCATCCGTCCAGTTGAATGTAAATTTATATCCGCCATTGGGATTATTGGCGAAATAACGAGTGTTCACACCATTGGAGATGACAAACAACTGAATATAATCGAACAACCCATGAAAGGATGTCTTATGATAGCGTTGAATCTGATTGTATGCCTGTTTGAGTTCTACTCCCCGACGTTTCAATTCAATCTGAACTAAAGGGAGACCATTGATAAGAATCGTCACATCATAGCGACACTTCTTTCGTCCCTCCACCGTAATTTGGCTCGAAACCTGAAATTCGTTCTGACACCATTGGGTACGATTAAGAAACTCTACCCAAATGCGCTGTCCGTTAGCCGTATCAAGAGGATATAGGTCGCGAAGCTTCTTTGCTTTTTCAAAGCGAGTACCACCTTCCAGATAGATTAATATCTTCTCGAACTCTTCATCCGTAAATGAGTTACGGCCAACTTCCGCCAGTTGTTTCTTGTTGTGAATTTCCAACTGCCGCTTGAAATTGGCATAAAGATTATCTTCTTCGGTAATCTGAACATACTCGTAGTCCATTTGCCGAAGTGTGGCTATCAGTCCGGCTTCCAACGCCGCTTCGCTCTGTATTGACATATTCTTGCGCCCTGTTATGGTGTTATTACTTATCTATTCCGGCTTGCAGTATTCTGATGCCTAATGCATTTTCTATCTTGCACAAGGTTTCTAATGACAGATTCTCGCGACCTTTCAGCACCTTGGAGACATATTGCTGAGTGCAATTCATCTTCTCGGCCAACGCTCGTTGTGTCATACCAAGTTCCTCCATCCGGTTCGACATAGTTGCAGCTATAGCCTGTGAATGGCAAACCCAATCCTCTCTCTTGTTTTCCATTATATTCTTTCCTTCTCCTAAAGCGTTGTCTATCTTGTCTTCAGCCATTGTATGCATCAAAAATACCTTTGCCTTATTTTGTAGGCAAAGGTACTATAAATAATCGAGATTACACAACTTTCAGGTTGTTGATTGATTTTTTTTTGAGCAAAGAATATTCCTATTTAATTGCTGTTATCCTTAAATCATATCTACGGCTACCAGCATCAAGAGCAACATCATACTCTTTCAGTCCTTTTTCAACTGCAATCAGATGTAATTCATCCTTATCCTTTGGGATTATATCTGGACCATAATAAATTGCATTCAAACATCCGACATCTGGAATTGATGCATAATTATTCTCATCCTCTAAGTTATAATACAGCATTCTCCATTCATGTTCATGTTCGTATTCTTTTTGGTCCTTATAAAGATAAGATCGATACCAATATAATTGATTGACTGATATCATGGAAGACAAAAAGTTCAACCAATTTTTATCTCCAACTTGCTTAAAATACTCGTAAGTATGAATATTTCCCTCATCCAATGTAACGTCAGGTCTTAATTCAGTATAAATCACAGGAAAGAGATTTACATCCATTCCCAATGAGTTATATTTAAAAATACATTTTCTAAGATCGTATTCTAATGCAAATCCCTTATACCCATCAGCATATCTATCCCACATATATTTTGACTGTACACTTTCTGTAAAACATGCTATTTTTGCACTATTTCTCGGATTTCTAAAACGCGACTCTTGCTTTTTTATCGCAGACCCAATGTTGTTACAAAAATCCATATATTCATCTGTCAATATTTTATCTATAATTTGTTCATCCGTATATCCACACTCTCTGTAGTAACATATTTGCGTTGCCTTTTCTGCCCTTATATCAGAGGATTTCTGGGTTATATGCGACAATGTTATGCGCAATGCATCCTTTAATGCCTTTTTTAAATCTTCGCGAATTTTGTCTTGATCTATATATAAATATGAATCATACTTATCCGGAAACATTCCTGCATGGCATAATGAAATAGTTCCGGATTTTAATGATTCAATAGTATAACCTTTATCGTCTATTTTACGATATCTAAAAAGTTTTTCTGGAATATTAGGAAGTATCAATTTGTAAATATTACTCCATACATCTGAAGTTGCAGCTTTATCTATATTGAACGGAATATAGGATTGCTCTATAATTTCCTGAAATTGTTTTCTAAAATCTAGCATCTTTAAGTCGTGAATTGTTATATCCTTTTATTTCATTAACTCAATAACATCTTCTGGCAACATTGCATTCCCAGCATCATCTTTCAGAGCACTCTTAAGAAACAGCACCGGAACGATGGTGTAGTTCTTGATAAATAGTAACAAATTAGCTTTACGGAGAAGTTCGCCTGTCAGTTGTTTGCCATTCTCTTGGGTTGTCCATTTGCATTCGTCAACCAGCAGATACTTTTTATCGAGCGATTCTGCCATCACATCAAATTCAACTTGTTCCGGCTTCTTGTCCTCATTGAGACATGGGTAGCGCCTTGGTTATCGGCATTATGAAGTAACTCATACACAAAATGTGCTTTGTCTTTATAAAGATTCTGGGCGATTTCCAATGCTCCACGATACATAGGATTCTTGAAGATTGTCCAAGCCTCCCGACCTTGTTTACTGAGTACCTTGAAATATAATTCCTCCTCCTGATTCATAACTGCTCCTTGATTTTTCTGATGACGTCTTCCACCTCTTCGGTCATTATTGCACCATTTTCATGATCGCAAGTCGTGAAAAGATTTTCTCCGAGGGTATAACCTATTTCCTCGTAGAATTTTAGTTTACGCTCCCATGAAGCCTTGTATTCCGGAACGACAAGCATTCCCAGATGTTCCCAGATGATTCTATCACCCCATGGGGTTTCAAAGGAAAAGTCGGGAATGCATCGGTGGCCATTTTCTTCCAGTAGTTGCTCGTACTCAAATTCCACCCCAGCATTTACCAATTGGTTTACAATTACAACTTCTGACTTGCTACGCACAAACAGACCTTTCTTGGCTGTTCCATGAATCAGGCCCTCAACATAAGGAATATTAAGACGTTCGGCTCGAACGGAATAGTCAAATAGATTGGTATTTCGTCGTGCGAGCACTGAGGCTTGTGGTTTAGTAAATTCTCTCAACCAACCAATAGAATCTTGAACAAGCAGGACTACACGCTTCTTTGCTCTGGTAAGAGCTGTATATATCAACTCACGACTTAAAATGCGGCCGGTTTTGGGCAATACCACAAAAACCGTATCAAAATCGCTGCCCTGGCTTTTATGGATTGTAATAGCGTATGCAAGCTCAATAGCAGCATCCTGGTCTTCCCCTTTATCTCCCCTGAAGCCGAAGGTTTCATGAGGTATGCCAACATACATAACATTGATATGTCCTTTATTTATAGACTTAACAAAGCCTATCTGGCCATTGGAGAGAGGATATTTTTCTTTTGATGGATAGGATTCTCGTAATATATTTTGAAGTTGAATGACTTTATCATTCTTATATATCTTCTGGGTTCCGATTTCCTGATAATCCCCTTTGCGATTGATATTATTTCCAACCCATGACTGAAGATAGGAATTCAGTTGATATGTACCCCATGCGAGATTTATTACTGGAGCAAGAATCTGAAGATTTTCGAGCGCTGCCGGATCTGACTCAAGCGATTTTAAGTCGTCAATACCTATTTTTTGCTTCAAGGATTCTGGCAGTTCGACATCGGAACAAGCGAGTTCCTTGCAAATTGCATCCCTAAGGATTTGAGGCAGATCCTTTTCATCGTTCCAGTAATAAACTGAAAGATCGCCTTTGAGATTCTTGCTTTCGATTTTCCAAAATATTTCATCGGCAAATTTCTCCGGTTTGTTTCCACTGAACCAAGAGGCCAAAGTCAAGACATCTGAATCTCCACTGGCTATTGTGCGCACAACGGTGCGGAGATAGGTAATGGCAGATTTCAGATTGGCGTCCGCGTCATCACAATTAAGATAATGGCATAAATCCGAGAAAGCCCTGCCCGGACCTATCGGAGGTAGCTGATAGGGGTCTCCGATAAGTATTATTCGGTTTATGAACTTCAGGTCAAGCGACATAATAAGCGCATGAAACGTGTCGGTAGTTAGCATCGAACATTCATCAATGATTATATTCTTAGCACGTGAGTATTTGCGCGAGTCTTCAGTTAGACGCGGTTTCATGTTTTCAAAATCGAAGGCGCCGAGACTGGCAAGAAACTGAGCTACGGTTTTTGAACTCACATTTTCGGCCATATTACTGAGCCTTACTCTCGCCTTTCCAGTGGGAGCCAGCAGCAGAACGCCTTCTGCTTTTATCTTGTCAGAACAGAGAAAGGATCTCACTACGGTAGTCTTACCGGTACCTGCGCCTCCCGTGAGAACTGAAAGGCGCTTTTTGTCCATCATTTCAAGAGCTTTGGCCTGCTGTTCAGTAGCCTGTTGACTGCGCTCGTTTGTAGGATCATAATTCTTGTCTGACATAGCGAGGGATAGCCAGTCCTCACCGGTAGGCTTCTTAACATCTCTCTTTGCTCTTTCTCGTAGCACTTTCCGAAGAAACTCCTCCATTTGATAATATTCCTTGAGTTGGATAGCAGTAGGGTTCTCATCAGGAACATAATCGAAGGATACTTCAAAAAACTGGCGATGTGTGAGAAGTATGTTTTTCGGGAGGCGAGCTTTGTCTTCTTCCGTCATTATGTCGCGCAGATAGTCCTCCATCTCTTTTATTGACACAAGGGTATCACCATCTGTTAGAACGGAATAAAGCCTTTCAACGACTAATGATCTAAGGCGTCGAGTATCCAAAATGGACTCCGCTGCGAACGGAGGCACTGGAACATTATCACCCTGAATTGTTGGGTCGGGGAAGGCTCCAAGATCAATTGTACGCGTTGAAACTTTCTCTATAAAATTCCGAGCGCACCATTCGCTAATGAGGTATGGATTGCTTAGTATATCAGACTCTACATCATCTATAAAATGCTCAATAACATCGGATTCAAGTTCAAATCTGGATAAAGTGATAAGACGCTCACGTACATTACTTGTTTGGCCCTCCCAACTTATTCGATACGTAGGAAGAGACGAGTTGTAAACAGCACTATCAACTTTGATTTCCTTATTTAGCAACTTTTCAAAATGCCCCCAGGGATTGTCTTTCGGTCCACATCCTTTTTTTCGCAGGTCGCTTTCAATCAGATTGCCATAATCTATTCCCAGCGCTTTAAGTGCTGAAGCGAATGAAGGGAAGGGAGTGATTTGTTTCTTGACATGCTCAATACGGGCATCAATCCACCTGAGTTGACATTGCCATCCCTCGATTGAGCCAGCCAAGCCATGTCGAATTACTGCCTCCAACGAACGCCGAGCAGCTTCAAGAATCAATAGCATTGAATGATTGCTTATAAAATCACAACCATATGATAGTTCATCAAATATCTTTCCGCTACTGTCAAATTTATCCAGCGATAATTTGATCTCATCAAGAGCCTGTATCTTTGACAGACCCTTCCCTTGGAATATATTCTCATCCAACTCCAGATATTCTTTATAGGGGAGAATGAAGCCGCGAGATTCTTTCAGGTCTGGGCGAATGGAATGAGAGAACATTATCTCCCATAAGGGATATGTATAATCGGCAGTTGTTTCGTAGTCTTGAACACCACAATTTTTTACTATATCCCCCATTCCCACAATCATTCGTAAACCTTCATCGTCAATCGGATTGCCTTTCTTACAATAAAAGACGCATATCGATTCCTCGGTTATCTCTGAGCTGAACCATTTAAGCACATCATACAATCGCTCAGGATTATAAACCCAAGCCGAACCGAAAGGTGCACTTTCGGCAGGGCGAAATTCAGGATGCTCCTTGCTAAGGTCTTTCTGTGCATCCATATTCAAGTAACGGAATGGTATTCCAAGAGCTGAATAAGCTGGTATCATTACTTTTGTAGGTAATAACTTAGAATGTGGATTGTCTGAATTCCAAGCATATATGTGAATAAATTCACGCTCATAAGCCTTGTAATTCATGAATCCCCCATTCTCTCCAGCACAAGCAGGACGTTCTTTTGTAGTTAATTTAGACCAGTCGATTCCACACGACAACTGCTCACAATCTACTTTTGAGTTGACAATATTAGGTAGTTGTTTACAGAATGT
>OLET01000511.1_pt1 | contig 11984 bp, 9 predicted proteins | sample 1602871 | NCBI WGS metagenome assembly OLET01 (sample SAMN02674792, study PRJEB24791) | human gut metagenome, SKBSTL006 | isolation source: stool | host: Homo sapiens | place: USA
TAGAAAGCTTATGATTTCCTCGTTTGGACGAGGGTTCGATTCCCTCCAGCTCCACTTAAAAACAAATGAAAGCTCTGATTATCAGAGCTTTTTCTTTTTGCAGTTTTTCTCTTTTACTCCCCTTTTTATTGTTGATCCTTTATTTTATCTCTTTTTAGATACAAAGTCAATTTCTTATACATCCTATCACTCTATTCTCTTTTGGTATGATAATATGGCTATTTGGTATTGTCAACATTTATGTGTTTTTGTTTTATATACGGAATAATTATAAATATATGCAAACAAGTATTAATAATATATCTTTATTATGTTCTAATCTTTGAGAATGTCTACTTTTATACTTGTAATCGATAATAATCTTAGCGGATATGGAAAATAATGTTAACCAAATTGAGCTGAAGTTTCAGCGTTTTTTTATTTCTAATTTTCCGAAAGTAAAGAATTATGCCCAGCTGTTGCTTAAGTCGGAAGTTGATGCTGAAGATGTTGCTCAAGATATTTTCTGTAAGCTTTGGTTACAACCGGAAATATGGCTTGACAATGAAAATGAATTAGATAACTACCTCTTTATAATGACCAGAAACATTATTCTGAATATCTTCAAGCATCAGCAAATCGAACGGGAATATCAGGAAGGATACCTTGAGAAAACAGTGCTTCATGAATTGATAGAAGGGGAAGATGCCCTTAATAATATATATTATGAAGAAATGTTGCTGGTTGTTCGCCTGACTTTGGAAAAAATGCCTGAACGGCGAAGGTTAATATTCGAGCTGAGTCGTTTTAAGGGATTAAGTTATAAAGAAATCGCAGAAAAGCTTAATGTTTCCATCCGTACGGTAGAGCATCAGGTGTATTTAGCACTGATAGAACTAAAAAAAGTGCTTCTATTTTTATTTTTTCTATTTTCCTTTAAGTAGTGTTTTTCTTTTAGTTGTATTTAGTGTATAAAGGAAGAAATTAATGATGAAAAACTATATTCAACAGATCATAGAGTTATTCGGGCATAATGAGTATTCATTGGCTACGCGTAGAAAAGTGCAGCGATGGTTGGCTGACTACAATCATGCGGAAGAAAAAAAAGAAGCACTTCACACGTTGTGGCAACAAGCGGGAGAACAGAAAGTACCTCGCGGAATGCAACAGTCCATATTACGGATGCAACAAAATCTGGGAATGCAGTCTGTCGGTTCCGGTAAAAAGTATCAGTTACTTATATGGAGAGCAGCAGCTATTTTCCTGTTGGCAGTATCGTCTGTTTCTATCTATCTGATGTTGGAGAAAGACAAACCGCAAAAAGACTTGGTAGAATGTTTCATACCAACGGCGGAAATACGTGAACTTACATTGCCCGATGGTACCCGGGTGATGCTAAATTCGAGAAGCACCTTACTGTACCCGGAGCAGTTTGCCGGTAAGACCAGAAGTGTATATTTGATTGGCGAAGCAAATTTCCAGGTAAAGCCGGATGAAAAACATCCTTTTATAGTGAAAGCCAATGATTTTCAAATAACAGCTTTAGGTACAGAGTTTAACGTGAATGCCTATCCGGAGAACAATGAACTGATTGCAACTCTGCTGGAAGGTAGTGTGAAGGTAGAATTTAATAATCTGATATCTAATGTAATACTTAAACCCAATGAGCAGATAACGTATAATAAACAGACCCGGAAACGTAGCCTCCAATCGCCTCGGATAGAGGATGTGACTGCCTGGCAGCGTGGAGAGCTGGTTTTCAGTGATATGCATCTCGATGAGATTTTTACGAGTCTCGAACGCAAATTTCCCTATACCTTTGTTTATAGCCTTCACAGCCTGAACAATAAATCGTATAGTTTCCGTTTCCAACAGCAAGCCACTTTGGAAGAGGTGATGAAGATAATAACACAGGTGGCAGGGGATGTGAAATATATAATTAAGGGGAATAAATGCTATATAACTGATAAAATATAGAAAAACGATTGTTGAACCTTTTTTAACTTAATGTACTATGCAAAAAAGTATCCGGAAGAAATGGCCGTTTCTCCCGGATGTGAAATCATTGTCCTTCTAATATTAGCGTATCTCGACGCTATTTCAATTGATCATAGAATAATAACCAATTAACTAATACTAAAAAGATGCTACAAATTTACGAAAAAAGAGCAGATAATGTTGTTCAAAAGCGAGTCTTTCTCATTTTTTTAGGTCTATTATTGATGCAGACCCTTGCTTTTGCTCAAAGTGATAGTAAAATTACTATCCAGCAGAAAGATATCACTGTAGTAGATGCATTGAAAACTGTGGAAAGACAGTCGAAGATGTCTATAAATTATAGTGATTCCGAATTGAAAGGAAAGAAAATTGCCGATCTTAACTTGGAAGACGTATCGGTGACTACTGCGCTCGACGCAATCTTGAAAGGAACAGGTTTCTCTTATCAGATTCAAGGTAATTATATTATAGTTACGGAGAAGAAACCGGCAGCTGCACAATCTGTCAAAGATATCAAAGGGAAAGTAACCGATGAGAATGGTGAACCCCTGATCGGAGTAAATATCTCTGTGGACGGCAGTTCTACAGGGACGATTACAGACTTTGACGGAAACTTTTCGATTAAAAGTCCCGGTAATGCCCGTTTGAAAATATCTTATATAGGATATGCAACTCAACTGATTGCTGTTTCCAATAAGGACTTTTACCCGATTACAATGAAACAAGATACGGAAGTGCTGGACGAAGTAGTCGTGACGGCATTGGGTATCAAGCGGGCAGAAAAGGCACTGTCTTACAATGTGCAGCAGATAAAAAGCGAGGATATAACCGGCATTAAAGATGCCAACTTCATCAATTCACTGAATGGTAAGATAGCCGGTGTAAGTATCAACAAGAGTGGTAGTGGTGTCGGTGGTGCGACGCGTGTCGTTATGCGTGGCGCTAAATCTATCGAAGGCGACAACAATGCACTGTATGTAGTAGACGGTATCCCTTTGTTTAATACTAATATGGGAAACACAGATAGTGGTATCATGGGTGAAGGCAAAGCCGGAACGGAAGGTATTGCTGATTTCAATCCGGAAGATATCGAGAGTATCTCTATTCTGAGCGGACCTTCGGCTGCTGCTTTGTATGGTAGTAGTGCGGCAAATGGTGTCGTTCTGATTACTACTAAGAAAGGACAGGAAGGCAAATTACAGATATCATTTTCTTCTTCATCCGAATTCAGCAAAGCGTACATGGTGCCCGAATTCCAGAACACGTATGGAAATAAAGAAGGTATGTTCGAAAGCTGGGGTGACAAACTGGCCCGTCCGAATTCGTATGATCCCAAGAGTGATTTCTTCAACACCGGAACCAACTTTATCAACTCGTTGACCTTGTCTACCGGTACAAAGCAGAATCAAACTTTTGCTTCGGTTTCATCCACCAATTCAAAAGGTATTGTTCCCAACAATTCTTATGACCGTCTGAACTTCACCATTCGCAATACAGCCACTTTTCTGGACGATAAATTGCAGTTGGATTTAGGAGCGTCCTATGTGAAACAGGAAGATAAAAACATGGTATCGCAGGGACAATACTGGAATCCGGTGATTTCTGCCTACCTTTTCCCCCGTGGAGAAGACTTCGAAGATATCAAGACTTTCGAGCGTTATGACCAGAGCCGCAATATTCCGATACAGTATTGGCCGATTGCCGATGCAACCTATGGTTCGCAGAATCCGTACTGGACTGCTTATCGCAACATCGCAACGAACGAGAAGAGCCGTTATATGTTTAATGTCGGTCTGAGCTATAAGATCACCGACTGGATGAATCTTGCCGGACGTTATCGTATGGACGATACTCATGTTCAGTTTGAACGTAAGGTTTATGCTACTTCCGATCAGAAATTTGCCGAAGGAAAGAAAGGTCTGTATGATTACAGCAATTACAAAGACCGTCAGGAGTATGCCGACTTTATGTTAAATATCAACAAGCAGTTCAACGATTTTAATATTTCTGCCAACTTGGGTTATAGCTACTCTAACTACTGGTCGCTGGCAAGAGGCTACAAAGGAACCTTGCTCGGAGTAACAAACCTGTTTGCCGCCAGCAACATCGACCCTTCCAACGGTCGTATCTCGGAAGACGGAGGTGACAGTCGCGTACGTAATCACGCTATCTTTGCCAACGTCGAACTGGGCTGGAGAAGTATGCTTTATCTTACATTGACAGGTCGTAATGACTGGAACTCCCGGTTGGTAAACACCAGCGAAGAATCCTTTTTCTATCCCTCGGTAGGTCTGTCCGGTATTATCTCTGAAATGGTGAAACTGCCCGAGTTCATTTCCTATTTAAAGGTACGCGGGTCTTATACGGAAGTCGGTTCTCCGGTATCACAGTCGGGACTTACTCCGGGAACTGTGACCACTCCGATTATCGGTGGTGCACTGGCTCCCACAGGCATCTATCCTTTTACTGATTTCAAGGCAGAACGTACCCGTTCTTATGAATTGGGATTGAGTGTACGTTTATGGAATAAACTGAGTGCCGAAGTTACTTACTATAAATCGAATACATACAATCAGACCTTTATTGGCGATTTACCGGAATTTTCGGGTTACAAACAAATCTATTTGCAGGCTGGTAATGTGCAAAATCACGGTTGGGAAGCATCGTTGGGATACAGAGACAGTTTCGGAGACTTTAGCTTCTCCTCCAATCTGACCTTCTCGCGCAATGTCAATGAAATCAAAGAAATGGTGGAAAACTATCGTACTGACATGAGCCCCGAGCCCATCAACGTACCCGAAGTAAGGAAAGACAACGGACGCGTTATATTAAAAGTAGGCGGCAGCATCAACGATATATATGCCAATACTTTCCTGAAGAAAGACAGTCAGGGGTATGTTGAAATCAAGCAAGACGGTTCGTACGGACTCGAACAAGGTGAACCCGTTTTCTTGGGCAAGACGTCACCGGACTTTAATCTAGGATGGAGCAACTCGCTGTCATACAAAGGATTCGGACTCAGCTTCCTGATTAACGGACGTTTTGGTGGTGTGGTAACTTCCTCTACCCAAGCTATTCTCGATCGCTTCGGAGTATCCAAAGCATCTGCCGAAGCACGCGATGCAGGCGGTGTCTTACTGCCCGGACAAGGGAGAGTGGATGCGCAATCGTATTATCAGCTGATAGGTACGGGTGACTATACCACTTCCGGATATTATGTGTATAGTGCAACCAATATCCGTCTGCAAGAGCTGACTTTGAGTTACAGGTTCCCCGACCTTTGGTTTAAGAATGTGCTGAAAGATGTTACTTTGTCATTCATTGCCAATAACCCCTGGATGCTCTATAGCAAAGCTCCGCACGATCCGGAACTGACTCCGTCCGTAGGAACTTACGGTCAAGGTAATGACTATTTTATGCAGCCGAGTGTGAGAAGTTTCGGTTTCGGTATTAAATTTAAATTATAACTGACCCATGAAAAAGATAAATCAATATAAACTATTAGCAGGAATTTGCGCTTTGTCGCTCTTTACTGCTTGTGACTTCGAAGAGTTAAACACCAATCCGTTCGAGATGACCGACGAAATGGGTATAAGAGATGGTGTTGCTGTCGGAGGTGCTGTTATGGCGATGCAAAGAGCTGTAATCACCGTAGGAACTCAGGCTGACGATACGGAGGCCATCAACCAGTATCAGGTTGCATACAATCTGTCAGCCGATTCGTGGAGCGGATTTTTCGGACAGAATAATAACTGGTATAGTGGTAGCAACAATACTACCTATTACTTACAGGACAATTGGGTGGCGGCTACCTATACCAACTCATATACGACACTGCTGTCTTCCTGGAAAAAGATAAAACAAGAATCCGAAAAGAACGAAACACCGGAAATCTTTGCTTTGGCTCAGATTCTGAAAATATCTGCTTGGCACAAAACGCTTGAGTCTTTCGGTCCCATTCCTTACACCCATGCAGGAGAACCTGCACTGGTGATACCTTTCGACAGCGAGCAAGTTGCATTCAATGCCATGTTTGCCGATCTGACGGCCGCTATCGAAGCCTTGACAGTGAGAGCGGAACAAGGGGCAACTATTGTTGCCGATTATGATGCCGTATATGCCGGTGATACGAGAAAATGGGTGAAATACGCCAATTCGCTGATGTTGCGTCTGGCAATGCGTATCAGTTATGCGGACGAAACGACTGCACAGAAATATGCCCGTCAGGCTTTGAATCATCCGTTTGGAGTGATGACTTCCAAATCGGACGAGGCACAGATGAGCACCGGAGCCGGAATGGTATTTCGTAACAACATCGATTGGCTGGCCAATCAATACAATGAGTGCCGCATGGGCTCTTCCATGTTTTCTTATTTGTTGGGCTATCAGGACCCGCGTTTGAGTGCTTATTTTGAAGCTTCTCCCAGTGCGTATGCGGTAGCGGCTTTTGATGGAAAAAACTATCAGGCGGTGCCTCCCGGCAATGCCAATCAGCAGAATACGATTTATACCGATTTCTCCAAGCCCAATATTACCTCGAATACTCCGACTTACTGGATGCGTGCTTCCGAAGTTTATTTCCTGAGAGCTGAGGCTGCGTTGAGATGGGGAAGCGAATTTGGTGATGCGGAAGCACTGTACGAACAAGGAGTTGCCACGTCATTTGATGAAAATGGTATCAGTTCGTCTGTAGACGACTATCTGGCTTCCGGATTGACTCCGATTGCCCATAATATGAGAGCCTCCTATTACAGTTACAATGCTGCGGCTCCTACTACTGCAACACCCGCATTCAGCGGTGGAACGGAACAAAAACTGGAGAAGATCATGATCCAAAAGTGGATTGCATTGTATCCGAACGGTCACGAAGCATGGACTGAGTGGAGAAGAACCGGTTATCCGAAACTGAATCAGGTGCAGACCAACCGCGGACAGGGCGTTACTCGTGAAGGTGGTATTCGTCGTATGGTGTATCCTGTAAGTTTCTATCAGTCGGCAGAGGATAGAGCCAATTATGAAGAAGCATTGAAGCTCTTGGGCGGTCTTGATAAAGACAAAGCAACTACTCAGTTGTGGTGGGATTGTAAAAATAAAATCTATTAAACTATGATTCATATGAAAATGTTAAGACGATTATTATATATACTTCCTGTTATAGGGATAATGATTGCGTCGTGTGTCGATATAGAGAGCAAGGACTTTGAACATATCGGCGGTTACAACACGATGGACAATGAAGAAAGTGCACAGTATTATGCCGATCTTCGTGCATGGAAGGCAACCAGTCAGGGTTACGGACGTCCTATTTTCTTCGGATGGTTCAGCAACTGGTCTCCCGAGGGACCTATTCGTAAAGGATATTTGGCTTCTTTGCCGGACAGCATCGACATGGTATCGATGTGGAGTGGTCCATTCGGCTTGAATGAAGCGAAACTGGCTGATAAGGAGATTTTCCAAAAGAAGAAAGGCGGTAAGATCACGGTTTGTTACATTCTGCATAATATTGGAACTGGTATTACGCCTGCTTCCGTTTCAGAAAAAGTACAGGCGGAAAACCCGAATGCTTCCAGTGAGGAAATCACGGAACTGGTCAATAAGGCAACAGAAGCTTATTGGGGATTTACCAGTGGAGAGAAAGGTGCTGAAGACCATATCGCAGCCATTCAACGTTATGCCAAAGCATTGGTAGACACGATTGTTGCGACTGATTATGATGGTCTGGACATTGACTGGGAACCCGATAACGGTGGTGACGGCGGAAGATATGTAGGCAGTCTGAAAGACCGTAGAGGTGGCCCGCGTGGTGAGTTTCTGCATTATCTGGTAGAAGAGATAGGAAAATACTTTGGTCCGATGGCAACCGAGCGTCCGAATGGTAAGTATTACTATTTTATGATTGACGGTGAAATATGGAACTCTAACAAAGAATCTGCTCCTTATTTTGACTATTTCATCACTCAGGCGTATGGCGACTCCAATCTCGACCGAAGAGTGAGTACCTTGCAAAGCTGGTGTGGAGAATATTACGACTATCGTAAGCACATCTTTACCGAGAACTTTGAGTCATCCTGGACTACCGGTGGTGTACTTTTGACTCAGGCTGCTTATAACCATGCCAATGGTCCGAAAGGTGGCGTCGGTGCTTTCCGACTTGATAATGACTATGATAATGCCCGTGATTACAATTTTGTGCGTCATGCTATACAGATCAATCTGCAGGCTTATCAGGAATATATGGACAATCAATCTAATGAAAATACAGAACAGCAATGAAACGTATCAAAATCTTATATGCAGGTGCACTAGTTGCATTGTCTTTCTCTAGTGTGGGTTGCAACGACAGCGAAAGCGATCTGTTGGAGCCGAAACTTTACTTTGAAAGTAATGTGATAAGAGTGGAAGTTGAAGCGGATACCTACGAGTGTGAATTGGTGTCGCGATTGTCAACTATGGTAAAGAGTAATGTAAATGTGAACTATCAGGTAGGAGGGCAGGACCTTGTGGATGACTACAATCATAAACACGGGACGACCGGACAGCTTCTGGCGACTGATAACTATGAAATGACAGGAACTTCTTCGACCATTAAAGCAGGCGAACTGTATGCTGATCCCTGCGGATTGTCGGTAAAGAACATTACCAAGGGGGAAGACGGGGTAACGTATATTCTGCCTGTAATAGTGAACAGTACGGACATTGAAAAGATAAGCAGTTCGAGCGTTACCTATATTGTAGTAAGGAAACCAATTATTATTGATAAAGTATACCGTATCAATCCGGGCTGGCTTGATGTACGTCTGCCGACTGCTTATAAAACAATGGGTTCTGTCACCTATGAAGCATTGGTTTATGCCGAACGTTGGAAGAATCTGGGCACCATTATGGGCAATGAAGGTACTTTGATTATGCGTACCGGTGACTTGAATCATCCTGACAACGAGCTTCAAATGGCCGGAAGTGTTGCACTTCAGATGCCCGATGTATCCATATTCCTGTTGAATCAGTGGTATCATGTAGCGTTCACTTACGATGCTTCTGCGGGAATGTCTACTCTCTATCTCAATGGAGAGAAAATAGCAGAAAAGACGGTAGGCTCACTGACATTCGACTTGAACGAACGTTTCTGTATCGGTTATGCTTATGACTATGACAGATACCGTAAATGGAACGGATTTATGAGTGAAGTCCGTTTATGGTCGGTAGCCCGTACTGCGAATCAGATTCGTGAAAATATGATGTTTGTCGATTCTGGTTCAGATGGTCTGGTCGGTTACTGGAAGCTGAATGGAGAAGACATCGAACAACGGGACGGAGTGTGGTATGTGCTCGACCAGTCGCCGAATCATAATGACGCAACTTCCAATAATGGTTTGCGTGGTGAAACCGGTGGTAGTCAGTCTTTTGTAGAGCCGACGGTAGTAGATATGAGGGTTCGGCTTGAATAAATATAGGTTTGTTTTCTAGGTAGATTAAATAGCGGGGGCTGAATTCTCAATGCAGAATTCAGCCCCTATTTTTTATTTATATGAAATCCTGATTATTTCTTTTATGTTTCTGTGAATTACTCGGTAATATTTTTGTTATATTCTACTTCCGTTTATCTTAATGTCGGTATTGGGAAATAAAGTTTTGATACGTTGCATCTCTTCTTTAGTAATTCTGCCGGATAGCTTCAACCTTTCGATTTTCACTTTTGACAGTTCGTCCGGTATATCAATTTCATTAATAAAGGTAAGCTCCAACTGTTTTATTTCTTCAAGTTTCAGCAGGACGGAAGGGAACTCTTTCACTCTAAGGTTGATACCCCTGCCTTTGGCATCGGCTTTCAATCTGTTTATGAGTCCGGTGTTGTCTGTGTTTTTCTTTTTGACCATCCAGCCAATTTGTGGTCTCAGTGCAAAATTCTCATTGTTTTGTTTGAGTCCGATGAAACCGGACCACAACTCCAGTGGTGTTTCAATTACGGTGTCATTGTATGCTTCAATATACTTTAAATCAACTTTTACTATCTCGCTCGGAAGCTTTTTACGACCCACAATCTGTTTTAGATTATTTCTTTTCCCCTCATTGTCGTAAGGAAAGAATTTAATGATCCATCCATCAAAAGTCTCGGGAGCTCCGCATGACTTTGGCGAATGACATTTAAACATATTGCGCCAAAACTCTTGGTTTATTGTTCCCTTTGATGCCTTCACAAACTCCTCCAAAAGAGGTTCAAGTTGTGAAATCCACCATTCGAGTTTATATTCTTTTAGTCCTCTGGCTTTATTTAAAACTTTTTCCCAGTCTTGTGGTGTCCCTTCAAGCGTGATTTCCGGAATACCGCAAACAATCATTATGGTGATAAACTCGAAGTATGATTTCACCGTTTCCATTATTGTTATTTCAGAAACAGTCTTTTCCAAAGAAGTCGTTGTAGAGAAATTACAAGTGAGTGTTTCAACCAAATTGCCTCCTACCTCTTTTCTTATCTGTTCCGTAAACTGCGGGAAAATTTCTTCCCATAAAAGACTCGGGTCTTTCAGTTTCTTATTGGATTGTACAATTAAAGATTCCTTTCCGGAGAAATTTACAAAATATTTTCTCAAAGACTCATGGTTGGCATTCACATGTTGGGCAAAACCTTGATTAATCAGTAGCCAAATCATATCCGGAGATAAAACGAACGGCCTATGATCTGCATAAGCCTGATACATACCGCAGAAAAAAGAATTATACCCGAAGTATAATAAACTGTCAGGAGATTCACTCTTGGCTATTACATTAAATGGAGGTTTCCAGATGTCTTTTTCTGTAATTCGAATGGTTGATTCATTGTCAAATAGCATCAGATATCTGTAGATTTCATCAGGGGAAGCCACGGGATATAATTTTTCGGGCTTGGAGAGTTGTTCAACTTCAAAAGTAATTCCATTTTGAGCAACTATGGAAGTGCTGCATAGAATGAATAAATAGAATAGTAGTTTTTTCATAATACTAAATTTACTTTATGGTTTGTATTTCAAATATTTTCCTGTTGATAGATTATAGATAACAATATACAAATATAGTATTATTAGAAATGGAATCGCTATGATATTGAATCTTTTTTATGTCCTGTGCCTCTAAAAAAATAGGTGCATATTATTTTAGAGGCTGTTTATTCGGAAAATTATAGTAAGTTTGCTATGGAATTTGAATACAAGTGTTTCAGCGTAAGATAATACATATCGATATGGACGCTTTCTACGCCTCTGTAGAACAGCGTGATCATCCGGAACTTCGTGGCAAACCCTTGGCGGTGGGGCATGCCGAGGAGCGGGGAGTTGTGGCAGCAGCCAGTTATGAAGCCCGTCGTTACGGGGTCCGTTCCGCCATGTCTTCTCAGAAGGCGAAACGTTTATGTCCCCAGCTTATCTTTGTATCCGGAAGAATGGACGTTTATAAGTCCGTCTCCCGTCAGATACACGAAATCTTTCATGAGTATACCGATATAATTGAGCCTCTGTCTTTGGATGAGGCCTTTTTGGATGTTACGGAGAATAAGAAAGGAATCTCTCTGGCAGTTGATATTGCAAAGGAGATAAAACTTCGTATCCGGGAACAGTTGAACCTGGTCGCATCTGCCGGAGTCTCCTATAATAAATTTCTTGCAAAGATTGCATCGGACTATCGGAAGCCGGACGGACTGTAGCGATCAAAGTACCGATCACAATACCGATGATCAGACCGGTGATTGCGATCAAAAGAGTGTTCTGCAGACCTTGAACTACTTTCACATAGCCATTCTGATTCAGAAATATATCAATAAATTTGTCTACTTTCTGACTAAAATTACCCATTTGTTTCCTTTCCCCAAAAAGAGGAAAATGCATGCATTATCTTCTGCCTGTATTTTCCTCGTAAATAAATTCTGTTATTTTAGCTGCTGTCTACGAAATCTTCGCGAACATTTACTGTACTGCGTTGATTGCTGTTGTGATCGCTGCTGCCGGTGCTGCATCAATGATTACATACTGAATGTTTCC
>OLET01000600.1_pt1 | contig 10497 bp, 6 predicted proteins | sample 1602871 | NCBI WGS metagenome assembly OLET01 (sample SAMN02674792, study PRJEB24791) | human gut metagenome, SKBSTL006 | isolation source: stool | host: Homo sapiens | place: USA
TACTCTTTTCAGACTTCATCAATCTATTTTCACAGGTTTGGTTTCTAATGAGGAATCAGGCTTTTTAAGGACACGTGCAGTTAGGATCAGCGGTACTGATTATGCTCCTCCAAAAGATTTGCAAGAAATAAAAAGTAAATTGGGAGAGATATTATATGAGCAAGATGTTTATACTAATCCATTGGAAAAGGCAGTTTTCTTACATTGTAATATTGCACGGCTGCAACCTTTTATAGATGGGAATAAAAGAACTTCTCGCATGATAGAAAGTGTTGTCATGATGAATGCTGATATTATTCCTGTATATTCAGCAAAAGATGCTGATATTTTGAATTACAGGAAAGGGTTGATTCGATTTTATGAAACGGGGGATTACACTAAGTATTCTGACTACTTTCTAAATAGGCAGTTGGAACGCATTAAAGAAATAGATATATAATTTAAATCAAGACTAATTTAGTCGAATGTAAGAACTGTATTTGCTAATTTCCTTGATAATCAATGATTTTAGGAAAATTTTAAAAAAACGCCAGGAACCTCTTAAAGAAAAGGGAGTAAAGGATCATATCTGAATTCGGGATCGTCCCTAAATTTTGAGGGATTATTTTATTATGCATGAGTCATAGCTACAATTCACTTTACAATTACCTCTGCTTACTCTATTCACAACCTACTTATGAAGATAAGAAGGATAAACAAAAGATATTTCGACTGTATAACGATTTGTTTTCTGAGCAAAAAGAATATCCGAATGCTTATCCGTGTGCTATAATGGGTGACGGATAATACCAATGCGGTCTTGTTACTTGATGAAGAAGACTCTACACGTTATATCGTTTATGCAGAGCCGAAAAAATAATATCTTTTTACCATCTACTTTATCTATATAGGTACCAGTTCTTATTTCAGCTTTTCCAAGAAAAAAACTCTATTTATGCTTATGCTATTTGCATGTGCTGATTGTTTTCTTATTGCCAAACGTTACTTGCAGATTATTTTAGTATTCACTCTGGAGTGGATGTCCCGATATGTACTGATTTTAGTGGTATAGATGCTTGATTTTTGATGTGCGAATTGGGGTACTTTATAAGTTCTTACCGTTTAAATCCATATAAATTTAGGTTTTTCCCTATAAGTAATTATAGAATTCACAGATCAGGTATGATTTTCCTGCTTTACTTTTGTTGCAAACCTAAAAAAAACATCATGAAAAAGATTTTATTTATTCTATTTACAGTTCAGTTTATTCTGATCCCTCGGATAACAGGAAGTTATGGTGCAAATTCTATCGGAAATAATCATGGACATTCGGTAACTAATCAAGGAAAGAAAACCATCAAGAAAGACATCTTTGGAGATACTGTCATTGAGGACAATCACGGTAATAGGAAAACCATTAAGAAAGATATCTTTGGAGATACTGTCATTGAGGACAATCGCGGTAATAGGAAAACTATCAAGAAAGACATTTTTGGAGATACTGTCATTGAGGACAATCGCGGTAATAGGAAAACTATCAAGAAAGACATTTTTGGAGATACTGTCATTGAGAACATCACTTGTATTTGCAACCAGTTATTGCTCAATAGTTTGTGAGTAATAAGTCAGAAATATGGTCGTAAACTTTAACTGTACATTCTAAAGGGTGAAGATTTAACGCTTTTATTGTTTCTTAACTTGGCTGGAGTGCTAAATTGGGCGTTTTCTTCTCTTTTCGGTGCAATTTGCTTTCTGTTATTCCACTTCTATTTTGGCTTACTCCTAAGCCTCTACAAAGGTACGATATTTTGTTGGATATTCGCCCACTCCATTATCATTTGTAGATTCAGTTACGTGTTGCACAGCGATGTGTCAATAACTCAACTACGCAAAAGGAGGCGAGGGAATGGAAAAGAGGAATCTATTATTTTGGAGGGAGTGCAGTCTTCCGCTTGCCCAATTTATTCCTACTAAATAATATCCTCTCTGAAATAAAATAATAGGCTCTCAAATCAAAAAACTCTTGTTTGAGTTGATTTTTCTACTATTTCGTCAGTCGTTTGTCTCCGTTGCCGGATGCAGGATTAAGCCAAGCCGATGAATGGGGAAAGGTTTTGGGGCTGTTTACTCTCCGAAGGAGGAAGAAACTACGCCAAACGGTTTACGGCTTGACCTTTCCATATTCAATGAGGCTAGCTACCTTTGCATCCGACATAAGGGGATAAACGGCTATATGTGGAGTAAAGATTCATCGCCATAAAGGTTCTTGCTCCCAGTTATGAGGAAAGCCTAATAATTGAGTCTTGACAGATGGATGCTTTGCCAATAGTTGTTTAAAGTCGGGAACGAAGGTATTATAAGGAGCAACAGAGTTTAGCCAATATACAACATAACAAAGTTGAGGATATAAGACTTGCTCTCGAAACGAGAAGTCAGTAATCCAAGTATGAGGCATACGTTCCGGCATCATAGGCTTTACAGGGAACACTCGGTTTGATAGTCTTGAATGATGGGCGCAGCAGTTGCGAAGTACGGCAAGGCACTCTAACCAGCTTCTCAGAAATTTGTGGTGATTTAAGCCGAACTCTCTCGCCACAGCATGTTTTGCGGTAGCATTCGAGAAATTAGAATAGAGTTTTGATAGTGTACCCATTGAGATGACTTCCAATGTTTTCCACACAGGAGGCAAGTCAGGTTCACTATATTTACGGAAATGCTCAGTGATAAAATCATCGTGAGAGCGAGAAACCTCCTTACGGATTACGGACAAGTTTGCATCAAAACGAGTTCTATTGGTCGCATAACTTTCGTCCATAAACCAAAATGCTCCAAACTCCAACGCGAAATGCTTGATTATTTTAGTGCGCACAGAAACTTCTATCATTTGGATTGCAGTAAACAACAATGCTCTAAGTTCCTTATCAAAAGAATAAAGGTCTATGATGTCCGCAAAGTGGCTACCTACTCTAAATTGGTGCGTAATGCGATTTGCTTCAAAATGTCGCCAATAACCAGCAAGACGAAAGTAACTGATGTTGTCTAGGATTTCAATCGCTTGTTCAACATTATCAATGAGCAAGCCTCTCTCCCTGAGAATATCAATTTGCTGCTCTGTGGTTATGGCTTGGTTTGTATATCTGACTCCCATAAATAAAAATGTCCCGCTGGGTACGCTAATCTTACGGGAAGCGGGCGGGATTTGTTACTGCAAAGGTAATGCTTTATTTTTAAATCCACAAGAATGTTGCGAAATATATGCGAACTTTTTTCTTTGACTACCGTGAATCTCAGATAATTTGAGTACTTTTGTAGTCGGATTTGGGTAACCATTTCCAGACATTTGAAATAAAGGAGCGTTATGCTACTCTTGTAAGTGCGAAGCCTGAGAAACTAAAACACGAAATCAACAAGAATTGGCATGGCAGTTCCCACGTTATAGCGTGGGCTGCTTAACCATATCTGTTGATTAAGGTTTTCTCAGGGCCTGCACTTAAAGACGTGGTTATTGGCAGTACCACGCTTCTCGTTTTCAATAACTATAAAAATAACAATTATGTGGCCATTTGGTTATTTCAAGAAGAAACGAGAAAAAGAAGAACAAATGCGCAGACGAGAGGAAGAAAATGCTCATTTGCAAAAACTGGAACAGGAACGTATTGTCCGAGAACGTGAAAGACGTTTGGAAGAGAATCGAAAAAAAGAAGAACAACGTAAGGTTGAAATTGAGAACAGAAACTCATTTTATCCTTTTACGTTCAAGTCCGATTGTCATCAACGTTACGAATCAAACATCCCCGTTCAAGGGCTTCAGCAATGTGGACGAACTGTCAGTGTAATCAGTAATACGAATGGATGCCCTGGGTATCGGCTTGAGGCTGGTGTTGGCTATATTGTAAAAATATATAATGACGACTTGGGCAAACCTAATATGTCTGACAAGCCAATGAAACTTATTCGGAAAACAAACGAAATGGCAGAATTTCGAGGTTTCCCAATAGAAGCACAAACTCCATTTGGGTGGCAAGAGATTGACTACAGCGATTATGGCCTCACCATTTACTATAAAAATAGCAATGTCTGCAAATGCGTGCTGCACATGTATGATCGTGGCGTGGATTTGGAGTACAGAAAAGAATCTGCGAGCACAAATTCGCCAGCTTCCGCTAGTCAAGAAAAATCAATTGCAGAAAAATATGTAGAAGAAGCCTTTACGCAAATTAAAATGGGGAAGGATGGTGATAGTGTGTACCATCCTTTATATAAAGCGTGGAGAGCAATGCAAGCAGATCCTGCATGTATAAAAAAGATTCATAACAAGAGAGAGGCAGGCAATGGCTTACTGGTATTCTTATCGTATGGGACAATAAGGGACATTGACGACCGACAGCAAATCATCAGTCTATCATATTTAATGCTTAGCGAGGAAATAGAGATTAATCCCAATAGCTTGAACACGATTAAAAACCGTATTCTATCTATGACGATAGATCGTGAAGCATTCCAATATACCGTTTCTGCCGCCATAGGTACAAATGCCGCCTTTGATTTTATGGGATTCTCTCAGTTTGAATCTAGGGATGCAGCTCTAAAAATGCTGTACAAGGATTTGACACTATCGCCTGTTTTCAAGAATCTTCCTGACTTTGCTGAAATGCTAAACGATTTGGAGATGAAGATTAGCAACGACTTTTTTGGTGGTCATGAGACCCCAGACTCCATAAAAGCCCAAGGTGAAACTAACCATTCAAAAGTGCTCTCGTATCTTCGTGAAAAGGTTTATGAAGAAGAGTGTCTTGATTTCTAGCTATGACAAAAAAACAAGAAGACAGAACAATCAAATTGGACAACGAGGAGATTGCCAAAGCAACCTTCCCGATTGTTATTTCTGTAAGCCGAAGCACGGATATACCTGCATTCTATGCCGATTGGTTTTTGGGACGACTGAAAAAAGGCTATTCGGCATGGACTAACCCATTTAATGGAAAAAAAAGCTATGTCGCTTACGAGGATACTCGTTTTATCGTCTTTTGGTCGAAAAATCCTCGGCCACTGCTTAATCACCTTGGCTATTTAAGGGAAAGAGGGATTGGTTGCTATATCCAATACACCCTTAATGATTACGAAGAGGAGGGATTGGAGTTGGGCGTGCCAAAACTTGAAAAGCGTATCGAGACATTCAAATTGCTTGTAAACGAACTTGGCAAGGGCGCAGTAGTTTGGCGCTTCGACCCTCTGATTCTTACTGATAAGATAGACATGGACAAGCTTTTGCGGAAGATAGAATATATTGGCGACCAGCTTCGTGGCTTTACCGAGAAACTTGTTTTCAGCTTTGCAGATATCTTGTCGTACCGCAAGGTTAAGGCAAATCTTGAACGCAATCATATCCACTATGTCGATTGGACAAAAGAGCAAATGATAGAGTTTGCCGAGAAACTCGTTTGTCTGAACATGACTAAAGGCTGGAACTACGTTCTCGCAACCTGTGGAGAGTCTGCTGATTTGGATGGTGTAGAGCACAATCACTGCGTGGACGACCGATTGATGGTGCGCTTTGGTTATAAATCTAAGGAATTGATGGATTTCCTAGGAGCCGAAATCATAAAGCCCAAGCAACAACTTGATTTGTTTGCAGAATCAGAGCCTTTGGAAATGCCTGTGGATGCAATCCTTCTGGATAATAATCAATATGCAGTGATTCAGAAAAACAACAAGGACAAAGGACAGCGCACGGCCTGCGGCTGTATGAAAAGCAAAGATATAGGAGAATACAACACATGTCCACATTTATGCGAATATTGTTATGCCAATGCAAGCAAGGAAGTGGCAGTGCAAAATTGGAAGCGACATCAGTTAAATAAAGACAATGATACAATAACCGGAAGATAATATGTATCAAGACAAGATTGGGGAATATGCTCCTCTCACAATAGACAACATAATTCATACAGCAGAAACCGATATACCTCAACGCTTTCGCTCTATGCCATGGGCATATAGCGATGCCGAAGGTAGAACTTTGGAACATGGGACTGCCATACTTGAGACGGAAGAGCTGTGTTCTGCTTATCTTGCGGCTTATGGTAGGATGCATCGTAAAAAACTTTATTTTGCATTGGACGGGGCAAAAGAAAAAGGAAATTTCCCTTATCAGGAATTGCGTAACGGAATAGAACTCTTTGATTGGGGGTGTGGGCAAGGTATAGGTTCGATGGCCGTTATAGAAAACTTAAGAAAAGAGGGATTGCTGTCTTGCCTAAAGAAGATAACCCTAGAAGAACCATCAGAGGTTGCACGAGCAAGGGCTGTGCAACACGTAAAGCACGCACTTGGTACCGATTCTAATGTAATTGTTGAACAATATTCCGAATATCTTCCATCAGACTATAGTACTGAAAATACTATTCAAAGTATTACTATAGAACAACCTTGTGCCATTCATATATTCTCCAATGTACTTGATATTGAATCTGTAAGTCTTAAAGGTGTTTCCAAATTGATTACATCTTCTGGTGTAAAGCATATTGTACTGTGTATCGGCCCTGCCAATCTTAACGAAAGTAGAATAAATGCCTTTAAGAACTATTTTAAAGACAATGACATACAAGTATTTGCGGATTATCGAGAAACGAAATTCGGTAAACATCCAAACGGCAGAGATTATGGATGCCTAATCAAGAGTTTCGCATTCTCGCTGGATTCTGCAGAAAGTGTTCTTCACAAATACAAATGTTTTGCTCCCATACAATTATTCGCTTGTTATGCGGAGACAATGCCAGAACAAAAGAAAAGAAGCATAAAAGATGGGGCTTTTGAAATTATGGCTCCATTTGATATGACTATCCACAAAGGATTAAATCCCATCTTAGCACTTGTCAGCAATCTCATATCAAGAGGTGTCCCAACATATGCAAGTGAATACATTACTTCGGCTCTTTCACACCGAGATAAAATGGAAAGGGAAACATCATTAAAAGCAATAGCCCAAATACAAAAGACTATTGTTGAAGCAATGATAACAGGGCGACTTGACATCCAATCTGCGGAATGGAATGTCTTAACTATAGAAGATGGTACAGACATTACCGATATAGCAGTCAAAGATTTAGTTGAAATGTACAATAACGTCATTGCAATGACAGATGGCTACAACAACATGTTGTTGCCACACATAAATATCGTAAAGGCTTCTTCTGTCAAAACAGATGATATTTTTGACATTGTCATCGATGTATCTGTAAACAAGTATGCCGATTTTGAACATATAGTATTCTCGAAATACAAGGCTAAGAACGATTGCTATTTTATTGTTCGCTCTTCTAAATCAGTTTATGAGCCACGCATACTTTATACAACAGAACGTATTAAATATAAATCATTCGTAGAAAAGGAATCAAGTGGAAAGTATATTGTAAACGAAACAATAGCGTCCTGTCTTAGATATTTCCTGAGACTTATTTTCCGAAAAGAAGATTTTCGCCCTGGGCAGTTACCTATACTCAATAGGGCTTTAGGCTTGAAGAGCGTGATTGGTTTATTGCCAACGGGTGGAGGTAAATCGCTGACTTATCAGTTAGCAGCAATGCTTCAACCTGGTGTAACATTAGTTGTTGACCCATTGAAAGGTTTAATGAAAGACCAGTACGATGGACTGATTAACGCAGGAATTGATTGTATTTCATATATCAATAGTGATATTACATCCAACAAGGAAGAAGCATACAAGCGTGAGCAAGAACTTACTGGTTCTCAGATACAAATCATGTTCCTATCTCCTGAACGTCTCAGCATTCATCGTTTCAGAGAAGTACTGCGTTCTATGAGAGAATCAGGAATTTATTTCTCGTATGGTGTAATTGATGAAGTGCATTGTGTCTCCGAATGGGGTCATGATTTCCGATTGGCGTATCTTCATTTAGGACGTAATCTGTACAACTATGTCCTGCCAAAAGAGGTTGAAGGCACAGATAATCACATTTCCCTTTTTGGCCTAACAGCAACTGCCTCATTCGATGTGTTAGCAGATGTAGAGCGCGAACTTTCTGGCAGAAATTCGTATTCATTGGAGGAGGATGCTACTGTCAGATATGAGAACACCAATAGATTGGAATTGCAATACAATATTTTTCCAGTTGACACCTCAAATGCAAAGAAAGTATGGGAGGTTGGTGACATTAAAGAGGAATGTCTCATTGATGCAATCAATGATGCAACAGAAAAGATACAAGAGATACAGACTGATGAAAATGTCAATGATATAAAAATACACTTTTTAGATAGAGAAAACATTTCAGACAAAGATATTATATCCAGCGTTAATTCTGTTGATCTCTATACACATATTGATAAAGATTGGTATAGTGTAAGTCATACAGATATGGCTGGTATCGTGTTCTGTTTGCGTGCCTCTGAGAAAAGCAATTTAAGTGTTCCTTCTGTTGCCAAAAAACTAAAAACATGTAATATCAGTGGCTTCTCCACTTATAAGGGGGGCGATAATACGCTGTGTCAAGAAGAATTCTTGCATGGCAATACACAGTTGATGGTGGCAACAAAAGCTTTTGGTATGGGTATAGATAAGTCAAATGTACGTCTTACATTTCATTTGAATTATCCGGGCTCTTTGGAGTCTTTTGTACAGGAAGCAGGACGTGCTGGAAGAGACAAGAAAATGGCATTGGCTACCATAATGTATTCGCCTAAAAAATTCTGGGACAGAAATGCTCGGACGAATGAATGGAAAGAATATTCAGCAGACTACACTAACAATAAATTCTTCTATGATAGCAATTTCCTTGGAGAAGATTTCGAATTGTATGTAATGGAGTTGCTGATGAATGGGTTGCCTTTGCAAATAAGCAATGAAGAAATAGCAGGTATAAACGAAACTATTTTCGGGAAAAGTACGGGAATACTTCAATTTATCAATAGATATCCTAAAGGGACTACTCTTACCTATTATGTTTCTTATATTGAAGATGATTATATCCTTGACAGGTATAATGAACGGTTGGCAGAAAAGCAGATGCCATTATTCAATACTCCAAAAGCAAAATATCTAAAAAATGAACGTGGATTTGGTTATATACGTGATTTCGGTTCGACTAATTACAAAGATGCTATACAAAAGGCTATCTATCGTATGTGCATTATTGGACTGATAGACGATTTCACAGAGGATTATGCAAAGAAACAATTTCGCATCACAACGATTTGTCAAGATGATTCACGTTATTATGAATATCTCAGTTTCTATTATCGAAAATACTATTCAGAAGATAGAGTTGAGTCAATGATTGAGGATGTCAAACTGATGGCACAAACTGAGGGTGTCATTATGGCCTGCCTCAAACATCTTACATCATTTATATATAGAAGTATTGCGGACAAAAGAGCCAGAGGTATCTTGGATATGGAGCAATTCTGCAATATGGCAATTACATCGAACAAGGATTGGAAAGAAACGAATGAAGATTTAAAAGATTTTATATATTACTACTTCAACTCTAAATATGCAAGAGAGGGATTTGTCACTTATGATGCAAGTGTGAAGCAAGAAATGCCATTTTCTCTCAAAGATGACACCAATACTGATTTTCACTTAGAAAGTGAAACAACAAGTTTTGAACTGGTCAAGAAATATATGCGAGTTGTTGATGCGGACATCGTTAATAATGATGCTCAGAAAGACAACGTTAAGCACTTGCAAGGTGCAGTTCGACTTATTCGTAGGGCAGCAGCAGAGATGAACCCTGTTCTCAATCTGCTAAACATTTTTTGTACATTATTTCTTGGACAACAAGATAATGAGATGTTAGAAGAAGAAATCTGCAATGATTACGAAGAAGTCATTGATTACTATACTTCAAAAAATAACCTAAAAGTTCTAGATGAGTATGCAGACTTACTTATAAGTCATGCGGCAATAGATGAACATAGAAAGGATTATCTTCAAAAATTGTCCACTTATATTCAATTGAAGAGACATTTGAATAGTTTAAAAAACATCGTATCTAAATACAAGTAATATGATAGACGAAAAAATAAACAAGACTTTGTCAGAATTGGAAGCTAATCTTCGGAATGTAGAATCAGCTCGAAAGCAGGTTGAAAGTACTGTTAATTCATACGAAGGAATCAAAGCTGTAACTGCAAATTATGTAAAGAATCTTTCTTTCATAGAAAACAATTTGCATGCGCTTATAACCGCTATCGGAGCAGATTATGAAAAAAACACGGATTCGTTCCAAAGAGATTGTAAAGAAATCACTACATCGTGTAATTCTTTAATTTCGAAGATTAACGATGCTGTAGAGAATATAAATGGGAAAGTTTCTTCACAAATAGATAAAATTCACAAAAAATTCATGTATGTCATTATATGTAGCGTGATTGTCTGGGTTACTATGCTAATGCTCTTCTTTATAAGCAAATAGTACTTGTAACAATTAAAAACAACAAAAATAAGACATAATGAAAGATTCAGTCTCAATACAAATCCTCCAAGATATTCAAACA
>OLET01000670.1_pt1 | contig 9810 bp, 5 predicted proteins | sample 1602871 | NCBI WGS metagenome assembly OLET01 (sample SAMN02674792, study PRJEB24791) | human gut metagenome, SKBSTL006 | isolation source: stool | host: Homo sapiens | place: USA
GATATTGATTTCCGGATTGAAATTGGTAGCGAATGCCTTATGGTGATCTCCTGCGTTGCAGTCTACGATATCCAGATAGTGTATCTCGTCGAAATGATGCTTTGCCGCATAGGCTGTATATACGCCGGTAACCCCCGGATCGAAACCACATCCCAAGATAGCGGTAAGACCGGCTTTCTCGAAACGATCTTTATAGGCCCATTGCCAGCTGTATTGATATTTGGCTTCATCAAGCGGTTCGTAGTTGGCCGTATCTAAATAGCTAACACCGTATTCCAGACAAGCATCCATGATATGCAAATCTTGATAAGGTAAGGCCAGATTTACCACCAAATCCGGTTTGAAGGCGTTAAACAAGGCAACAAGCTCTTGCACGTTGTCTGCGTCTACCTGTGCGGTTTGCACTTTCACGTTCTTGATATCGGCGGCGATCTTGTCGCATTTACTTTTCGTACGGCTAGCTACCATGATATCCGTGAAGACATCCGCATTCATCGCTATTTTCTTAACAGCAACGGTACTTACGCCCCCTGCACCAATAACTAATACTCTTCCCATTTACTAATAGAATTAATCTTGTTAATATACAGTTTACAAGGTTTTCAACCAATGGACAAATATACGGCTTTTCCTTGACAATCCCTATATATTTATTCATTTTAGAACGGAAGAGGGAAAAGAAAGATACAGCTAATGAATGTGAATAATGAAAATAGTCGTACTTTTGTCACATTTACTGTTTAAAGTTTGGACATGAGATTCTTAAATAATGTCGGGGGTGTTTTTATTCTGCTTTTATTAGCGTTGGGGTGTAAACCTGAGGCGAAGCGGAGCCGTGTGCTTGTGATCCAATCTTTTCGGTGGGATGATAAGAACTATCTGGAATTAAACTCAGATATCCGGAAAGAGCTGGGAAAAAATCGGGTGAATGCGGACATCCGTACGTTTTATCTCGACTGCGAGTGTTATATGGCTGAGGAGGAAGAGGAACGGATGTATAACTTTATCGATACGATCCGTCTTTGGAAGCCCGACATCATATTGGTGAATGATGATCAGGCTACCTATACGTTGATGAAATGCGGCCATCCTTTTGTAAAGAAAGTTCCGGTTGTTTTCTCTGGCGTCAATTTCCCTAATTGGGATTTGCTGGAAGAATATCCGAATGTAACAGGTAGCTGGGATAAGATTGATTATGAGGAGAACCTTCGTTTGATCGATCAGCAAATGGGAAAGTCTCGCATTTATATCAATTATGATAAGACCTCCTTAGGGCAGTTGGCTTTCCGGGAGTTGATAAAAGCGGTCGATACGAGCCGGTATGTGTTGGATTATAATCAATTGGCTTTCCAATTAAATGATCCGGACTTTAAGGTGGATTCCATGATGTTTAGAACCGAGATGAGAATGAAGGCGATACGTCCTTCGAAAAATATAATCCATTTCATGCCTTTTCGTAAAGCCAATGGGGAGTTTTTATTGAGTAATATTAATGGTACCTATCCTTATTGCGTATTTTTCAATATCCGTTATGACTATACATCCGCAGGCTTGTCTAAGATGTTCGTGACTCCTTCATTTACGGCAGTGCGGGAAATCTTTAATATAAACGTGGAAGTTCTGGGAGGCTATTTTTGCTCGAACCGCATACAAGCGGCGGAACAGGCTAGGTTGGCGGCTAAAATTCTTTCCGGTACGCCTGTCTCTTCCGTTCCGATCGTAGAGAGTCCCAAAGAGTATCTGTATGATTGGGTAGAGATGCAACGTTTAGGTATTTCAAAGGAAGAGGTCCCTACTAATGTTCATGTCATAAATATGCCTATTTCCGAACGGTATAAGATAGAGGTTTTTATCGCCTCTTCCTTGGGTGTGATCTTATTGTTGGCATTGATCGGTTATTTGTTTTATCTCTATTGGCGGGAAGCAAGACGAAGGAAAGAGGTGCTCGCTAATTTAAAGCAGGAGAAAGAGCATCTTTCTTTAGCGTTGGAAGGGGGTAATATATTCGCTTGGAAATTACAGTCTGGAACTTTCCGGTTTGACAACGAGTTCTTTAGCTATGTGAATACTTCTCCTCGGGAAATTCCTTTGGATGAGCTGTACGAGATGGTCCATCCGGACGACAGGCAGAGTTTGCGATCCTTAATTGATTTCATTTGTACGGGTACAATCTCTCATCATATCCTTCAATATCGTTGCGATTTTAACGGGAAAGGTTATCAATGGTGGGAATTTCGTTACGGAAGCTTAGAGGATGCGAATGATGGGTATGTAATCAATGGCTTATGTTTGAATATCCAAAATATCAAGGATACGGAGGAGGTATTGATCTCTGCGAGGGAAAAAGCCGAGGAGTCGGATCGGATGAAGTCGGCTTTCTTGGCGAATATGAGCCATGAGATCCGTACGCCGCTGAATGCGATTGTAGGTTTCTCTGATTTGTTGAGCGATACCAGCGGGTTTACCGAAGAAGAGGTTAAGCTATTTATAGAGACTATCAATAAGAATTGCGGACTGTTGCTGGCACTTATCAATGATATTCTCGATTTGTCCCGTATAGAATCCGGCACAATGGATTTTCAGTTTGCCGGTCACAATCTTCCGTTATTGATGAAGAATGTATACGATTCACAGCGTTTGAATATGCCTCCGGGAGTGCAGTTGGTGCTGAAGTTGCCGGAGAATAGCAAAAAGTATCTGGTGACGGATAATGTCCGCCTCCAACAAGTGGTAAACAACTTGATCAACAATGCCGTTAAGTTTACGACTCAAGGTTCGATTACATTCGGATATACCGAAGAAGAACCCGGCTACACTTCTCTTTTTGTCGAAGACACCGGAAAAGGTATTTCGGAAGATGGATTGAGGCATATCTTTGAACGTTTCTATAAGGTAGATAGCTTTACCCAGGGTGCGGGGCTCGGACTGAGTATTTGCCAGACTATTATCGTAGGACGTCTGAACGGGACGATTACCGTCACTTCAGAAGAAGGGCACGGAACCCGTTTCACTGTCCGCCTTCCGGATATTTGCGAATAATGATACCGGAGGACGTCCGTCTCCGAACAAACTGTTCATTTTCGGACAGCAGAAAGAACGATGGACGATAAGCGGTGAACGATAAACAGTGAATGATGAGTGGTGAACGATAAGCGATGAACGATGAATGAAGAGCGGTGAACGGAGGGAACGGACGGTGGATGTTCCTGATGCTAAAAGATCAGTAGCCGCGACCTTTCACCAGAGGGTGTATCCCTCTCTTTTCTGTTCATTTACAGCGTGGTTACCCGTCCGAAAGAGGCTGCTCCATTATCGTTTTTCCTATTTTGCATCCATCGTTTCTTTCCCTATACCCTTTCTCTTTTCCCGTTTATTTTCCCTTTTACTCCCTCAACCTCCCTTACTCATTGCTCTTTGTTTCGTGTTCCCGTTTCCCCGGTATTCACTTTTGGCACGGGGTTTGCTTTTCAGCCGGTAAATAAACGAATATTATATGAAACGATACTTTCTACTTTCTGCTTTTGCATTTTGCTCGTTGGCGCTGAGTGCGCAGGAAACGCAGGAAATCACCTTGAATGAAGCCATTGCACTGGCACGAACACAGTCTGTAGATGCAGCAGTAGCTCTGAATGAGCTGAAGACAGCTTATTGGGAGTACCGCACGTTTCGCGCCGATCTTCTTCCGGAAGTAAATTTCAGCGGTACATTGCCCAGTTACAGCAAGCAGTATAACAGTTATCAGAATGAAGACGGCTCTTACTCGTTTGTCCGCAGTAATAAGTTAGGATTGAACGGTGCTTTGTCTATCGACCAGAACATCTGGTTTACGGGAGGTAAAGTTTCATTGTCCTCTTCACTCGACTTTATGAAACAGTTAGGTTCCGGAGGAAGCCGGCAGTTCATGTCTGTCCCTATCGCCCTTCAACTGACTCAGCCCATTTTCGGAGTAAACAACCTGAAGTGGAACCGCCGTATCGAACCGGTGCGTTACGAAGAGGCGAAAGCCGCTTTTATTACTGCGACGGAGACGGTGACCATGAATGCGATCACTTACTTCTTCAATTTGCTGTCGGCAAAGGAGACACTGGGCACTGCCCGACAGAATCAGGTGAATGCCGACCGTTTGTACGAGGTGGCCGGGGCTAAACGAAAAATGGGTCAAATCTCAGAAAATGAACTTCTGCAACTGAAGCTTGCCGCCCTGAAAGCCCGGGCTGCCGTGACGGATGCAGAAAGCAATCTCAATGCCCATATGTTCCGTTTGCGCTCTTTCCTGGCCATAGGAAACGACCTGATACTGGAACCTGTGGTACCGGAATCGGCTCCCAACCTAAAGATGGAATACAACCAAGTGCTGAACAAAGCACTGGAACGCAATTCGTTTGCCCACAATATTCGTCGTCGTCAGTTAGAGGCCGAATATGAAGTTGCAACAGCCCGGGGAAATCTCAGGAGCGTCGATCTTTTTGCCAATGTAGGTTATACGGGACTGAATAAAGACTTATCTCCTGCCTATCACAATTTGCTAGACAATCAGGTGGTTGAGGTCGGTGTTAAAATTCCAATCCTCGACTGGGGCAAACGCCGTGGAAAAGTGAGGGTAGCCAAGAGTAACCGGGACGTTACCCTGTCCAAGATAAAGAAGGAACAGATGGATTTCGATCAGGACATCTTCCTGCTGGTCGAGCATTTCAACAATCAGGCACAGCAGCTTTCCATAGCCAATGAGGCCGATAAGATTGCGCAACAGCGCTATAAGACGAGTGTCGAAACATTCCTGATCGGTAAGATCAATACACTCGATCTGAACGACGCCCAGAACTCGAAAGACGATGCGCGCCAAAAACATATCAACGAACTGTACTGGTATTGGTATTACTATTATCAACTCCGTAGCCTGACGTTGTGGGATTTCCAAAACAATACTCCCCTGGAAGCTGATTTTGAAGATATTGTAAAAAAATAATTGTGTGTTTGTTCTTTTTAAACAGGAGGGCTGTTGGTTTCAGACCAACGCCTCTTTGGTTTTAAACCAAGAGGTCTTACCTTTTAAACCAACGTACCTTTGGTTTTAAACCAAAAAAGAGTAGTTTTGCAACTCAAAAATTGATGCCTATGCTTTTAATTATAGATGATGATAGCGGGGTCCGCTCTTCCCTGAGTTTTATGCTGAAACGCGCCGGTTATCAGGTAATTGCAGTGACCGGCCCGCGTGAGGCGATGGAAGTAGTTCGTTCGGAAGCTCCTTCTCTGATCCTGATGGATATGAATTTTACACTTTCCACTTCCGGTGAAGAAGGATTGACGCTTTTAAAACAAGTAAAGGTTTTTCGTCCCGATGTCCCGGTCATTCTGATGACTGCCTGGGGCAGTATACAGTTGGCTGTACAAGGGATGCAGGCCGGTGCATTCGACTTTATCACGAAACCCTGGAATAACGCTGCTCTGTTGCAGCGCATCGAGACGGCACTCGAACTGACTGCCACTCCCAAAGACACTCCGCAAGAGCAAAGCGGAACACTCAACCGGAGCCATATCATAGGCAAAAGCCGTGGGTTGATGGAGGTATTGAATACGGTAGCACGTATTGCTCCTACCAATGCTCCCGTATTGATCACGGGTGAAAGCGGAACGGGTAAAGAACTGATAGCCGAAGCCATCCATATCAATAGCCAACGTGTCCGCCAGCCTTTTGTAAAAGTCAATCTGGGAGGAATTTCACAGAGCCTTTTCGAAAGTGAAATGTTCGGTCATAAAAAAGGTGCGTTTACAGATGCCACTGCCGACCGTATGGGGCGTTTTGAAATGGCGAACAAAGGAACTATTTTTTTGGATGAAATCGGGGATCTCGATCCGTCGTGCCAGGTAAAGCTGCTGCGGGTATTGCAGGACCAGACCTTTGAGGTGTTGGGAGACAGTCGCCCGCGTAAGACGGATATCCGGGTGGTTTCGGCTACGAATGCCGACCTGAGTAAGATGGTGAGCGAACACACTTTTCGTGAAGACCTGTTCTATCGTATCAATCTGATAACCGTAAAACTGCCTGCACTGAGAGAACGCAGAGAAGATATACCATTGCTTGCCAGACACTTTGCCGACCGTCAGGCGGAGATTAACAATCTGCCCCGTACAGAATTCTCGTCGGATGCGTTGAACTTCCTGAGCCGTTTACCTTTTCCGGGCAATATCCGTGAATTGAAGAACCTGGTAGAACGTACGATTTTGGTCAGCGGGAAGGAAGTGTTGGATGCAATCGATTTCGAGAACCAATACCAACGTCATGACGAAAGTGTGGCAACTTCTTCTTCATTTGCGGGAATGACCTTGGATGAAATTGAAAAGCAAACGATTCTTCAGGCACTGGAACGCTATAAAGGAAATCTCAGCCAGGTGGCTACCGCATTGGGCATCAGTCGTGCAGCATTGTATCGCCGTTTGGAGAAATATGATATCGGTGATAAGTAACCCGTTGCTTATCATGGTCCGTTAATCGTTAATCATCAATCACATGTCAGTAAAGGGATTCTTCTTCATACTTGTTTTCTTCTTGGTCGCTATCATGGGTTTTCTGATTTATATATCCGAAACCGTTGTCGTGAAGTATCTCTATATTGCCGAAGCATTGATGCTGCTCCTGATGCTGTATCTTATTTTGTTTTACCGGAAAATCGTGAAACCGATGAACACCATCGGCAGTGGTATGGAACTTCTCAGAGAACAGGACTTCAGTAGCCGGTTAAGCCATGTGGGGCAGCAGGAGGCCGACCGTGTGGTAAATGTTTTCAATCGCATGATGGAACAACTGAAAAACGAACGGCTGCGCTTGCGAGAACAGAATCATTTTCTCGACCTGATGATTAATGCTTCCCCCATGGGCGTTATTATCATGACGCTGGACGAAGAGGTATCTCAACTCAACCCCATGGCGATGAAGATGATGGGAGTCCGTCCGGAAGAAGCCGAGGGCAGGAAATTGTCGGAAATCGATTCTCCGCTTGCCCTGGAATTGGCCGCCATTCCGAATGGAGAAACCAGCACCGTCCGGCTGAACGACTCGAGTATCTATAAATGCACCCACTCTTCATTTGTGGACCGCGGCTTCCAGCATCCTTTCTATCTGATGGAAGGATTGACCGATGAAGTGATGAAAGCTGAAAAGAAGGCATACGAGAAAGTGATCCGTATGATTGCGCATGAGGTGAATAATACAACAGCGGGCATCACTTCCACATTGGATACGGTAGAGCAGGCATTGTCCGAGTCGGAAGGTATGGAGGATATTTGCGATGTGATGCGCGTATGTACCGAGCGTTGTTTTTCTATGAGTCATTTCATTACCCGCTTTGCCGATGTGGTGAAGATTCCCGAGCCCCGTTTTACTCCGACCAACCTGAATGACCTTGCATTTACCTGCAAGCGTTTTATGGAAGGGATGTGCAATGACCGGAACATCCGGTTGCAACTGATATGTGACGAATCTCTGGACGATGTGAAGCTGGATGCGTCTCTGTTTGAACAAGTATTGGTAAATATTATTAAGAATGCGGCCGAGAGTATCGGACAGGACGGGCAGATCATCATTCGTACTTCATTGCCTACAGCTATCGAAGTGGTGGATAACGGACCCGGTATATCAAAAGAGACTGAAGCAAAACTCTTCAGTCCCTTCTTTTCTACCAAACCCAACGGACAAGGTATCGGTTTGATTTTTATTCGCGAAGTTCTGAGCCGTCATGGCTGCACGTTTTCATTGCGTACATACGCCGACGGACTGACAAGATTCAGGATTCTATTTCCGTGATTCTTGCCATTTCACGGCATATTCATCCAGTATCCGTTTGATTCCCTGACCTATTTTCACATAATCCTTTTCATTCAGGTTAGCCAGTGATACACGTACGCTCCATTCCGGTCCGGCAAAACCTCCTCCGTTAAGCAATACTAGTGAGGTTTCGTTGGCCAGGCGGAAAACAACATCCAGCGGGCTGTAAGTTTTCTTCAGATAACTGACAAATTCTTCTCCATAGAATATCTTGGCCCATACCAGCATATCTATTTCGCTGTAGTAACCTACACGCAGCGGATCGTCTACGAGTGAGAATCCGGTGTTATCCCACAGGGCTTTCAAGCGACGCCGGATAATCTCCTGCATTTTGTTTTTATACCGGTTTTCCTTATCCAGAATGGCGAAAGAAGCAAACAGGCTCATTTGCGTCTGTTGTGGCAGTGATAATCCGGCGGTGTGGTTCAGAGCTACCTGGCGGCTGTCAGCCACCATGCGGTCGATGAATTTCAGTTTCTCGGGTGTAAGAGTCAGACTGGAGTAACGCTTATTGAGAATTGTCTTCTGCTCTTCCGGCAGGTGGGCTATCATCCGGTCGAAGATATTCTCTTCGTGCAGAGCGATCACGGCATCCCTCCATCCCGTGGCTCCGAAATATTTGGAGAAAGAGTAGACACACAAAGTGTTTTGTGGTAATTCGGCCATCAGTGAGCGGAAATGCGGACTGAATGTCCCGTATACGTCATCTGTAATAATCATCAGGTTCGGATTGTCTTTTTTCACGATATCTACAATCCGTGCGGCAGTCTCGGGACTCAGTGTATAACTGGGCGGGTTACTGGGATTGGTAATGAAGAGTGCCTTGATCTGCGGGTTCCTCAGGCGGTCTATATCTTCGTCTTTGTATTGCCAGGTGTGCAATCCGTCTGTCGTCATCTGATCCGCAGATATTTCCGTAACGTTAAATTCATAGCGTCTCAATTGAGGAATTTCAATATAAGGAGTGAAGACAGGTACCATCAAGGCGATTCCATCCCCTTTATTGAGCAGGAAGTTTTCTTGCAGAGAGTCGAAAACGTAGCACATGGCTGCTGTTCCGCCTTCGGTGGCAAACAAATCGTATTTGCCTTTCGGCGGACGACGGTCGCACATCTCCTGTGCCAGATAGTCTTGCACAATCATTTCGGTAAATTGCAGAATGCGGTCCGGCACCGGATACTGATCGCCTACCACTCCTTCCGCCCATTCGTGGACAAGGGTATCCGGGTCGGCGGCATGTTCCAGCAACATGTATTGATAAGTCCCTTTCAACAGCTCTGCCCCCGGCTGGCTGTGGTTGGTCTTGAGGAAAGTCTCAAAGCGGGCGGCAATTCCGTCTTTTTGCGGAATACCGGCTATTCCTTCCGGCAGGTACATCACACGCCTACACTCTTCCAATCCGAATTTACCTAAAAGGAAGAACGCTTCGCGCGGAGTGGTAGCAATCCAGTTCGGATTTCCACGTCCGGCATTCAGCATGGTGTGGGCTATCTTCTTGATGCTCTCGTCAGCCATTTCAATCAGTTTGTTCTTCAATTCGAAAGGACTGATGCTCTCCATCTTTTTAGCAAAACTTTTAGTTACTGCTCCGTTGTTTTCATTACTTTTCATCATTATATCAAGAGTTATGTTTAATTAATATTAAAAATCTGTTTCTACATAAGTAATACGATCACTACTCCCCAGATAATCAGAAGAGTATTCCCGACAGCATACGTCACAGTATATCCCAAAGCAGGAGTTTCGCTTTCAACGGCTTCCTGGATGGCTCCTAATGCAGCCGTAGTGGTACGTGCGCCGGCTGTGCATCCCAATACCAGTGCCGGATGGAATTTAAAGATATATTTTGCCATCAGTATGCCTGCTATCAGAGGAATGGAAGTGGCCAGTGCGCCTACGATGAACAGGCTTAAACCCACTTCCTTGAACCCTTGCACGAAGCTGGGACCTGCAGCAATGCCCACAACGGCAATAAACATGTTCAGCCC
>OLET01000675.1_pt1 | contig 9735 bp, 6 predicted proteins | sample 1602871 | NCBI WGS metagenome assembly OLET01 (sample SAMN02674792, study PRJEB24791) | human gut metagenome, SKBSTL006 | isolation source: stool | host: Homo sapiens | place: USA
AGCGCTTGTTCTGTTGGTGTTGGCGCCGGTGGCGGCAGTAATGGTGTGGGCGTTGGTATCGGTTGGGCACTGGCTATTATCGGTCTGGCTGCCATCCGTGAAAAAATGGCTTACTCTGATGTTCCCGCTCCTTTGAAAGGTCTGGGTATCACTTTCATCACTGTAGGTTTGATGGCAATGGCATTTATGTGTTTCTCTGGTTTGAAAATCTAAAAGGAAAGGAATAAGACAATGGATATGAATTTAATATTAGCTAGTATTGGAGTATTCCTTGGAATTATCCTTCTGCTCGTTGTTATTTTGCTGGTAGCTAAGCAGTATCTTACTCCGAGCGGCAAAGTAAAGATAACTATCAATGGAGAGAAAGAACTGGAAGTAGAACAAGGTTCAACTTTGCTGAACACCCTGTCTGTCAATGGCATCTACCTGTCATCGGCTTGTGGTGGTAAAGGTTCTTGCGGTCAATGTAAATGCCAGGTTGTAGAAGGCGGCGGTGAGATTCTTCCTTCTGAAAAGGGACATTTCAGCCGTAAACAACAACAGGATCATTGGCGTCTGGGTTGCCAGGTGAAAGTAAAAGGTGACCTGGGCATCAAGATTGATGAATCTGTACTGGGTGTTAAGGAATGGGAATGCGAAGTAATCAGCAACAAGAACGTTGCCACTTTCATCAAAGAGTTTATTGTGGCTTTGCCGAAAGGTGAACACATGGACTTCGTTCCGGGTTCATACGCTCAGATTAAGATTCCTAAATTTGAAATGGACTACAACAAGGATATCGATAAAGACCTTATCGGTCCGGAGTATCTGCCCGCATGGGAAAAATTCGGTTTGTTCGGCTTGAAATGTAAGAATACGGAAGAAACCATCCGTGCTTACTCTATGGCCAACTATCCTGCCGAGGGTGACCGTATCATGCTGACAGTGCGTATCGCTACTCCTCCGTTCAAACCGAAAGATCAGGGTCCCGGCTTTATGGATGTGAATCCGGGTATCGCTTCATCTTACATTTTCACGCTGAAACCGGGTGACAAGGTAACGATGAGTGGTCCTTACGGAGACTTCCACCCGATCTTCGATTCTAAGAAGGAAATGATTTGGGTAGGTGGTGGTGCCGGTATGGCTCCGTTGCGTGCGCAGATTATGCACATGACCAAGACACTGCACACTACCGACCGTGAACTTCACTATTTCTATGGTGCGCGTGCATTGAACGAAGTATTCTATCTGCAAGATTTCCAACAATTGGAAAAAGACTTCCCGAACTTCCACTTCCATCTGGCTTTGGACCGTCCGGATCCCGCAGCCGATGCAGCAGGCGTGAAGTATACCGCAGGTTTCGTTCACAATGTGATGTATGAAACTTATCTGAAGGATCATGAAGCTCCCGAAGATATTGAATACTACATGTGTGGCCCCGGCCCGATGTCTAATGCAGTTGTTAAGATGCTGGATAGTCTGGGTGTTGAGCCTTCTTCTATCATGTACGACAACTTCGGAGGATAATATCAGGATATCCTTTTATTAATAATGAAAATAAGCCCGGTAAAAGTGAACTTTTATCGGGCTTTTTCTTTACTTTTGTATAAAACGAAAATGAATATGATAGAGAACATACTAGCCAATTTGAAAATTGAGCGGCTGAACCCGATGCAAGAGGCGTCCATCAATGCTTGGAAAGAGGGAAAAGACCTAATATTATTGTCTCCTACGGGATCCGGCAAGACGTTAGCTTATCTGTTGCCTTTGGTGCAGAGTTTGAAGCCTGGTATAACAGGCGTACAGGCTATAGTGCTGGTTCCTTCCCGGGAACTGGCTTTACAAATAGACCAGGTATTTAAATCCATGAACACACCCTTCAAGGCTGTAAGTTGTTATGGAGGACGACCGGCCATGGAAGAGCACCGTACCATCAAAGGGGTGCAGCCATCAGTTATCATCGGTACTCCGGGCCGTATGAATGATCATCTTTCCAAACAGAATTTTGATGCAGATACGGTCACAACTCTGGTAATCGATGAATTTGACAAATGCCTGGAGTTTGGCTTCCAGGAAGAGATGGCGACTGTCATAGGACAGTTGCCCAACTTGCAACGCCGTTTTCTGTTGTCGGCTACCGATGCGGAAGAGATTCCGCAGTTTACGGGGCTGGACAAGACCATTAAATTGAATTTTTTAAATCCGGAAGAGCAGCTTACCCACCGTCTGCATTTATATAAGGTACTGTCTCCGGAAAAAGACAAACTTGAAACCTTATATAAATTGCTTTGTACCTTGGGAAGCCAATCGACATTGGTTTTCTGTAATCACCGTGAAAGTGTGGAACGGGTAGGGAAGTATCTTCAATCCCAGAAGTTTCAATGTGGCATTTTTCATGGCGGCATGGAACAGGATGACCGCGAACGCTCCCTATATAAATTCCGCAACGGAAGTTGCCATGTGCTTATTTCTACCGATCTGGCCGCTCGCGGACTGGATATCCCCGAAATAGAGAATGTAGTACATTATCATCTGCCTGCCAATGAAGACGGATACATTCACCGCAACGGACGTACCGCCCGCTGGGAAGCCGAAGGTAATTCTTATGTTATCCTTCATGCCGAAGAAACAGTGCCCGCATATATAACCGATGAGCCGGAGGAGTTCATTTTACCCGAAGTCACCCCCAAACCTTCTTTACCCGAATATGTGACATTATATATAGGAAAAGGCAAGAAAGATAAAATCAATAAGATAGATATTGTGGGATTTCTCTTTAAAAAAGGAAACCTTAATAAAGACGAAATAGGACGGATTGATGTAAAAGACCACTATTCTTTTGCAGCCGTATCTCGCAAAAAGATAAAACAAACTTTGAATTTAATACGAAATGAGAAGATAAAGGGCATAAAAACACTTATTGAAGAAGCTAAATAATGACAATTTGTCAATTCTCGAAATAAAATGATTAAAGAATAATTCAAAAAGATATTTTTTTTATGCTTTAGATCATTGTTTACTAGGGATGTAGTTACAAAATGAAAGCATAAAAAATCAGATTTAACTAATTTGAAAGAAAATTATGCGGAAATTCGTAAATTTATTAGCGATTTTTTTGGAAAACTGAAAATAATGTGTAATTTCGCCCAATGTAAGATATAAACAAATTGTATAACCAAAACAAACGTCAAATGAAAAAGCATAATTTCAATGCGGGACCATCTATCTTGCCTCGCGAGGTAATTGAGAAGACAGCACAAGCCGTTCTTGATTTTAATGGGTCAGGCCTTTCCATCATGGAAATCAGTCACCGTGCTAAAGATTTTCAGCCTGTAGTAGACGAAGCTGTTGCTTTGTTTAAGGAACTGTTGAACATCCCGGAAGGGTACTCGGTACTATTCTTGGGAGGTGGAGCCAGCTTGGAATTCTGTATGATACCTTTCAACTTCCTCGAAAAAAAAGCTGCTTACCTGAACACAGGCGTATGGGCCAAGAAAGCGATGAAAGAAGCCAAGGCTTTCGGCGAGGTAGTAGAAGTGGCATCTTCCGCTGAAGCGACCTATACCTATATTCCCAAAGATTATACGGTTCCCGCCGATGCAGATTATTTCCACGTCACAACGAATAACACAATCTATGGAACAGAACTTCATGAAGATCTGGATTCTCCGGTTCCTATGATTGCTGATATGTCATCTGATATTTTCTCTCGTCCTATCGACGTTTCTAAATATATTTGTATCTATGGCGGTGCGCAGAAGAATTTGGCTCCGGCCGGTGTCACTTTCGTTATTGTAAAGAACGATGCTGTGGGCAAGGTATCACGCTATATTCCTACTATGCTGAATTATCAGACTCACATTGACGGCGGCTCTATGTTCAACACACCTCCTGTACTTCCTATTTATGCCGCTTTGCAGACTTTACGCTGGATAAAAGCCAACGGTGGTGTAGCAGAAATGCAGAAACGTGCTAAAGAGAAGGCAGACATGCTGTATGCTGAAATAGACCGTAACAAAATGTTCCGTGGCACAGTAACGGATAAAGCCGACCGCTCTTATATGAACATTTGCTTTGTAATGAATGACGAATACAAAGACCTGGAAGCCGATTTCTTGAAATTTGCCACAGAAAAAGGTATGGTGGGTATTAAGGGACACCGTTCTGTAGGCGGTTTCCGTGCATCTTGCTACAACGCTATGCCGAAGGAAAGCGTTCAGGCTTTGATTGACTGCATGCAGGAATTTGAGAAACTTCATTAATAATTATGTTCACCACAGATTATACGAATTGCACAGATAGGAACAATAAATGGAATCTGTGATAATCCGTGATAATCTGTGGTGAACCTTTTTAATACAATAAGACCATGAAAGTATTAGTAGCAACAGACAAGCCGTTTGCAAAAGTTGCAGTAGACGGTATCCGTAAAGAAATAGAAGCAGCAGGTTATGAACTGGTATTGCTGGAAAAATATGGTGAAAAAGCTAAACTACTGGAAGCTGTAAAGGACGTTAACGCAATCATTATCCGCAGTGATATTATTGATGCCGAAGTATTGGATGCGGCAAAAGAACTGAAAATCGTAGTACGTGCAGGAGCAGGTTATGATAACGTGGATTTGGCGGCTGCTACGGCACACAATGTGTGTGTTATGAATACTCCGGGACAGAACTCCAATGCAGTAGCCGAACTGGCTTTTGGCATGATGGTGATGGCTGTCCGCAATTTCTATAACGGGACTTCGGGTACTGAACTGATGGGCAAGAAGTTAGGTATCCATGCATACGGCAATGTAGGTCGCAATGTGGCTCGTATCGCTAAAGGTTTTGGCATGGATATTTATGCTTTTGACGCTTTCTGCCCGAAAGAAGTTATCGAAAAAGACGGTGTGAAAGCTGTTTCTTCTGCTGAGGAACTGTATGCTGCTTGTAATATAGTGTCCCTGCATATTCCTGCTACGGCTGAAACTAAAAATTCCATCAACTATGAATTGGTCAACAAGATGCCTAAAGGAGGAGTATTGGTAAATACTGCCCGTAAGGAAGTGATCAATGAAGCGGAATTAATCAAACTGATGGAAGAACGCACCGACTTAAAGTATGCTACTGATATCATGCCGGTTGCCCATGCAGAGTTCTCGGAAAAATTTGCCGGCCGTTATTTCGCTACACCGAAAAAGATGGGGGCCCAGACGGCTGAAGCAAATATCAACGCAGGTATCGCTGCTGCCAGACAAATAGTAGGCTTCCTGAAAGATGGTTGTGAAAAATTCAGAGTAAATAAATAAGTAATCCAATAACCGCAGGGGCGGATTGAATCCGACCGGATGCATATAGCTTATGTTTTCGGGCGAATGCAATTCGCCCCTGCAAGTAAAATCTAATACCTTTATTTTATGGCAATAATAAAACCCTTCAAAGGCATCCGCCCTCCGAAAGAATTGGTAGAACAAGTAGCTTCACGTCCATACGACGTACTGAATTCTGAAGAAGCACGCGAGGAAGCGAAAGGTAATGAAAAGTCACTTTATCATATTATAAAACCGGAAATTGATTTCCCTGCCGGAACAGACGAACATGATCCTAAAGTATATGAGAAGGCTGCCGAAAATTTCCAGATGTTTCAGGACAAGGGCTGGTTGGTGCAAGATGAAAAAGAAAATTATTATGTATATGCACAAACCATGAATGGCAAGACCCAATATGGACTGGTGGTAGGAGCGTATGTTCCCGATTATATGAACGGGGTCATCAAAAAACATGAACTGACCCGTCGTGACAAGGAGGAAGACCGCATGAAACATGTCCGCGTAAATAATGCCAATATAGAACCGGTATTCTTTGCTTACCCGGATAATGCGGAATTGGATGCTATCGTTAAGAAATATACTTCACAACGGCCGGAATATGATTTTATCGCTCCGGGTGACGGCTTCGGACATTCATTCTGGGTGATCGACAAAGAAGAAGATATAAAAGCTATCACAAAAGCTTTCGAAGCCATGCCGGCTCTTTATATTGCCGATGGTCATCATCGCTCGGCTGCCGCAGCCCTGGTAGGCGCCGAAAAAGCGCAGCAAAATGCAAACCATCAGGGAAATGAGGAGTACAATTACTTTATGGCTGTATGTTTCCCGGCCAACCAGCTGACTATTATTGATTACAACCGTGTTGTAAAAGACTTGAACGGGCTGTCTCCGGAACAATTCCTGACCGCTGTCAGCAAGAATTTTGTGGTAGAAGAGAAAGGAACTGAGGTCTATAGACCGCAGGCTCTTCACAATTTCTCTCTCTATCTGGACGGTAAATGGTACAGCTTGACAGCAAAACCGGGCACATACGATGACAATGATCCTATCGGAGTATTGGACGTGACTATTTCTTCCAACTTGATATTGGATGAAATATTGGGAATCAAGGATCTTCGTTCCGACAAACGGATTGACTTTGTAGGTGGTATCCGTGGCCTGGAGGAATTAAAGAAGCGTGTGGACAGCGGTGAAATGAAAGTGGCTTTGGCCCTTTACCCTGTTTCTATGAAACAATTAATGGATATTGCCGATACCGGCAATATCATGCCGCCCAAAACAACTTGGTTTGAACCGAAACTTCGTTCGGGATTGGTTATTCATAAACTGAGCTGATCCATAGTTGGAACACGGACAGAAAGAACAAACCTGCATTTCCCTTTCTGTCCGTGTCCGTTCAATCATTTCATATAATTTTTCAGCTGCTACAGGTGATATAAATTCTTTTATATTTGTTGATTAGGTATAATTAAAATAAATAGATGTCAGAGTGAAAGAATAAAGCATTTTTCCTTTGTTTATTGCTGACAAATATCTAATTTCGCGCCGATTTTAAAGCGTGTAATAAAAACGATGACTAACAACAAGACTAAAGGATTTCTCCTTGGGGCAATCGCAGCAGCCAGCTACGGCATGAACCCACTGTTCACCCTTCCTCTTTATAGTGCAGGAATGAGCGTAGACTCGGTATTATTTTATCGCTATGCACTGGCTATAGTTGTACTAGGTATCATGATGAAGATGCAAAAGCAATCTTTTGCCATTAAGAAAGCGGATGTGCTGCCACTTTGCATCATGGGACTGCTGTTCTCATTCTCTTCCCTGTTTCTCTTTATGAGTTATAACTACATGGATGCCGGTATCGCATCCACCATACTGTTTGTCTACCCGGTACTGGTAGCTATTATTATGGCTGTAGTATTTAAGGAAAAAGTATCGCCGGTCACTATGTTTTCCATAGCGCTGGCCTTTGTGGGAATTTCCTTGCTCTGTAAAAGTCCGGGAGGACAGACACTCAGCCTGGTCGGGATTACTTTTGTCTTTTTATCATCCTTGTCTTATGCTATCTATATAGTTGGCGTAAACCGTTCTTCCCTGAAGGATATGCCTATAGCCAAGCTTACTTTCTATGTCCTGCTTTTCGGCCTGTCTGTTTATGTGGTGCGATTGAAGTTCTGTACAGGATTGCAGCCTATCCCTACACCCTTGTTATGGGTGAACGCAGTTTCACTGGCTGTTTTTCCTACTGTTATTTCGTTGGTGACCATGACAAAGGCCATACACTACATTGGTTCCACCCCCACTGCTATTCTGGGTGCTTTGGAGCCTGTTACAGCTTTATTCTTCGGAGTACTGATTTTTGGAGAGCAGCTGACACCGCGCATTATTCTGGGCATTTTGATGGTGATTACTGCCGTAACTCTGATTATAGGAGGAAAAACATTGCTGAAAAAAAGCAAGATTCGGTTAAGGCATACTGGCAGATAAAGTCGGATTTTGTATCTTTGCCCTTGCAATTATAAATTTTCCACTATGAAAAAACAACTGATGCAATGGGCAGGAGTGGGAATGTGGATGGTATTGGGGCTGTCCGCATGTTCCCCTACAAAAACAGAAATTGGAAATCTGAATGTCATTCCGCAGCCCCAAGAAGTAAGTCAAGACATTCAAGCCCACCCTTTTGTTATTAATCCGCAAACCGGTATTGTTTATCCGGAAGGCAATGAAAAGTTGCAACGGACGGCAGAATTTTTAGCTTCCTATATTAAAGAGGCAACGGGAATTACTGTCCGGACAACAACTGAAGCCGCAAGGAAGAACTCCATCATTTTGGCGGTTGACGGTTCCATTACCAACAAAGAGGGGTATCAACTGGAGGTAACTTCTGAAAACATCCATTTGAATGGAGGAAGTGAGTCGGGAGTATTTTATGGAATACAAACGCTCTACAAGGCTTTGCCGTTGACCAAAAACAAACAGGTATCCGCTGCCATCCCGGTGGGAACTGTTAATGACTATCCTCGTTTCGGTTATCGTGGTTTCATGGTAGACGTGGGCCGCCATTATTTTCCGGTTTCTTATCTGAAACAAATCATTGATATGCTGGCACTGCACAATATCAATTATTTTCATTGGCATCTGACCGAAGACCAAGGCTGGAGAATTGAAATCAAGAAATATCCCAAACTTACGGAAATAGGTTCGATGCGTCCGCGTACATTGATTGACCGTGAAACCCAGACTTACGATGAAACTCCTCATAGCGGTTTTTATACACAGGAAGAAGCAAAAGAAATTGTCAAGTATGCCGCTGACCGTTTTATTACTGTAATCCCCGAAGTTGACCTTCCGGGACATATGATGGGAGCTTTGGTTTCCTATCCGGAATTAGGTTGTACGGGAGGTCCATACGAGATTCCTTGTAAATGGGGGGTATTCCCTGATGTGCTGTGTGGAGGAAACGACCGGACTTTACAGTTCGCCAAAGATGTATTGAATGAAATAATGGATATCTTTCCATCTCCTTATATCCATATTGGTGGGGATGAATGTCCGAAAGTACGTTGGGAAAAATGCCCTGTATGTCAAGCTAAAATTCGGGAACTGGGTTTGAAAGATACACCAAAACATAGCAAGGAGAACCAATTACAGACCTATTTCATGTCCGAGGTAGGCAAAGTTATCAATGACAGAGGGCGTAAAATGCTGGGCTGGGATGAGATGTTGGAGGGAGGATTGGCTCCAGGTGCCACAGTGATGTCATGGACCGGTGTCAAAGGTGGTATCGAAGCCGCCCGTCTGCACCATGATGCGATTATGACTCCTATTCAGTATCTTTATTTCAGCAATCCTACTTACAACCGGATAAAAGGGACTAAAAGCCTTGGACGTGTCTATACATTTGAACCTGTTTCTAATGAATTGGCAGAGGATGAACGAAAATATATCATCGGTACCCAAGGATGCATATGGACAGAATGGACGCGTGACAGTTTGAAGATGGAATGGCAAATTCTTCCCCGTATGGCTGCCTTGTCCGAGATTCAATGGACGGAACCGTCACATAAAAATTTCGACAGTTTCTTGAAACGTTTACCGGCTCTGCTGGCTATCTACCGGGATAGAGGTTATGATTTTCGCCAGGACATTTATGATGTGAACATTGATATTGTTCCGGCTCCCGATGAAGGAAAAGCCCGGATTGCTTTTCAGACGTTTGATGACGCGGAAATACATTATACATTGGACGGCAGCGTTCCCGATGTGCAATCCCCATTGTATACCGACACTATACAAGTGGATAAAGATGTTATCATACAAGCCATTGCAGTTCGTCCGCAGGGTGCCAGTCAGATAAGTAAGGAGGAAATACATTTTAATGCAGCCACAATGAAACCGGTTACCTTGAACACCATTCCTCATAAATCATATACTTTTAAAGGAGG
>OLET01000735.1_pt1 | contig 9127 bp, 7 predicted proteins | sample 1602871 | NCBI WGS metagenome assembly OLET01 (sample SAMN02674792, study PRJEB24791) | human gut metagenome, SKBSTL006 | isolation source: stool | host: Homo sapiens | place: USA
TATTGTTTTATTTATGGAAGATTTTTTGAGTGCTGTAGTTTTGATAGCATCTTCTACCGTTCTTATTTTTATGAACGTTTTTTTTTGGAATGTATGTAGTAAATTAGTGTTGAAAACATCTTCTAATACCTTTTTTGCTGATTTATTGTTTTCACTTTTTTGTTTACGTATTATATTATATTATGTATTGCCTACTATAACTCATTTACTTTTAAATTGGAAGAATCAAAATATAGATAGAGTTCTACCTTCAGAGATTTCAACTGTATACATGGTAGAGGTGTTTTCACATTTTATTTATTATATTACATTTTATATTCTTTGTAAAAGGAATAAGAAGGATTTATCTTTGATTATACGAGTTGATAAGACTCTAAAAAAAATTATGTTGGGGATTTTATTATTGTATGTTTGCTTTTTATTAAATAATACTCAAATAATTTCTTTGTCTTTTTGTGACTCGTTATGGATGTTTGAACCATTGATTTCTGTTATTGGATCTGTTGCTTGTTTTTTTATTGTGGCTATTGGAAGCCGTTATTGGGGTAATACACTTTTTGTTATAGCTTGTTTGGTTACGTTGGTATATTTGCTTATTGGATTTGCGAGTGGCATCAGAGGTAAATTGTTTTGGCCAGTGTTTTGGGTACTTTTTTGTGCTTATAGTTTGAATCGTTCTAATTTAAAGAGAATGTTATTGATTTCTGTGATTTTACTGGGAGCGCTAGGACTTTTTCAAGGTGGAATGACATTTATCCGAAGTAATAAGAGCCTCGATATAATAGAAATCATACAGTCAATAAATAATTCAAAAAATGATGGGGAAAGAAGCTTATTAGATGAAATTGATTTTAGATTTGGTGCACTAACTCATTATAGTACAGGTTTCTATCGGATGGTTGATCGTGGCTATATGGCAGGTTGGAATCCTATATTGAATTCTTTATATTCACCAATTCCAAGAAGTTTAATGGAAGATAAACCAGTTCCATGTAGTGTAGATGGTGATTTGTATTCTATGGGAATGTATAAAACTCAAGCTGAAATAACGCATATAGATACTAATATGGTTGAATTCTCAACTGCAGCCCATGCATATTGGGAACTTCATATTTTTGGACTTATTTTATTCAGTATTATTCCTGCTATATATGTTTTTTTATCAATAAAATTATTTCGTCAGTTTGCTTTATTAGCCCCGTGCTTTTTAATGGTAGTTTTTAAACCATGGGGATATAATGATCCTAAAATCTGGGTTTCGGAAATTTTTTTGCAATTATCTCAAGTGATAATTCCTACTTTGTTTATTCTTTTGTTTTATTCTTCTATAAGAAAAAGAACTTGTAAATAATGTTGTTAATTGATGCTGTTTACATTAATAATAGCGGTGGATTAGAATTGCTATTTACTTTAATCTCAAAACTTGAAAGTTTGGACATTGATGTTCATTATTTATTAGATAGTCGTTGTGAAAAAACATTGTATAGTAAGATAGTTAGAGGAAGATATTCATTTTCTGATCCATCTATGATACAACGGTTTGCTTTTTATCTTCATCATAGAAACACCTTTAGTAAGATATTGTGTTTTGGAAATGTTCCACCACCAATAAAAGTAAATGCAATAGTTTATACTTATTTTCATAATATTAATTTATTGAATATTCCTTTTAAACATTTATCTAAAAAAGAAGGTGTTATAACTAAGTTAAAGCAAATAATTATTCGATTATGTAGTGTGAATACTGATTATTGGTTGGTTCAAACAATAAATATGCAAAAAAATATGCAATGTATGTTTGATAAACCATTGACAAAGATATTCCTCTATCCTTTTTGGCAAAGTTACGGCACTTCTATTAATGAAGCATTCTGTCGAAGAGATTATGTATATGTAGCCAATTATACTCCTACTAAGCAGCATTTTTTACTGATAAAAGTATGGGAGAAGTTACATGAATTAGGCTTCAATTTAACTTTGCACTTAACTTTATCAAATTATCCAATTGATTTAGAACAAGAACTAGAAAAGGCTCTAAAAAATGGAGTGAAGATTATTAATCATGGATCATTGGAAAAAAGTAATATTCAAAAGTTATATAATTGTTCTAAAGCTACAATATATCCGTCATTAAATGAGAGTTTTGGACTTGGAATCATAGAGGCTTTAACTGCAGGATGTGATGTGATTGGTCCAGATTTACCTTACATACATTCTGTTTGTATACCTTCTGTTGTTTTTAGTTCATTTGAAGTAGATAATGTCGTTAATGCTATTATTGATTATGAACGTGGATGTGGACAAAAATCTCAATTGACAATAACTAATAATTTATCAGGTTTAGTAGATTTATTAATTTAAACTATGTCCCTTTTTAAAGACAAGACCCTTTTAATTACCGGTGGAACAGGTTCTTTCGGTAATGCTGTATTGAAAAGATTTTTGGATTCCGATATCAAAGAGATCCGTATCTTTTCCCGTGATGAAAAGAAGCAAGACGATATGCGCCATCACCTTCAAAATAAGAAGGTGAAATTCTACATTGGTGATGTACGTGATAAACGTTCTGTGGATGGAGTGATGAATGGGGTGGACTATATTTTCCATGCTGCTGCACTGAAACAGGTTCCCTCTTGTGAGTTTTTCCCTGTTCAAGCTGTTCGGACAAATGTATTAGGTACTGAGAATGTGCTTGATTCAGCCATCGAGCATGGAGTCAAGAATGTAGTTGTGCTCTCGACGGATAAGGCTTGTTATCCTATCAATGCCATGGGGATCAGTAAGGCCATGATGGAAAAGGTCGCTATTGCTAAAGGACGTCAAATGGGAGAGGGTGGTCAAACTACCATCTGCTGTACCCGTTACGGCAATGTGATGGCAAGCCGCGGATCAGTGATCCCTTTGTGGGTGGAGCAAATGAAGGCCGGCAAGGATATCACAATAACCGATCCGAACATGACCCGTTTTATGATGACACTGGATGATGCAGTTGATCTGGTGATTTATGCTTTTCAGCATGGGCATAATGGCGACTTGTTTGTCCAAAAAGCACCTGCAGCTACTCTTGATACCTTAGCCCGTTCTTTAAAGGAACTTTACAAAATAGATACCCCCGTACGTGTTATCGGTACACGCCATGGTGAGAAACTTTATGAATCATTAGTGACTCGTGAGGAAATGGCCAAGGCGGAAGATATGGGTAATTATTATCGGATACCTTGTGATGCCCGTGATCTTAATTATGATAAATATTTTGTGGAAGGCCAAGAGAAGGTCTCTAAATTCGAGGACTACCATTCACATAATACCCATCGTTTGGATGTGGACGGTATGAAACAGTTGTTATTGAAACTTGATATGATAAAGGAGGATGTATGCTTAAAGTAATGACGATTGTCGGAACTCGTCCTGAGATCATAAAGTTGAGTCGTGTGATGGCTGAGTTGGACATATACACTGAACATATTATGGTCCATACCGGTCAGAATTTCGATTATGAACTGAATGAAATCTTTTTTCAGGAACTTCGCATCCGTAAGCCGGACTATTTTCTGGATGCTGCCGGAAAGAATGCCGCAGAGACGATAGCCAATGTAATCCGTAAATCGGATGAATTGATGGACCAAGTGAAACCGGATGCTTTATTGTTGTATGGTGATACTAATAGCTGTATTTCCGTGATTTCCGCAAAACGGCGTAAGATTCCTATTTTTCATATGGAGGCTGGTAACCGCTGTTTTGACCAGCGTGTTCCTGAAGAGATCAATCGTAAGATTGTGGATCATTTGAGTGATATCAATATGCCTCTTTCAGAGCATGCACGTAAATACTTGCTGGCTGAAGGGTTACGTCCGGAGACCGTGATCAAAACAGGATCGCCAATGACAGAGGTTTTGATCTATCATAAGGCGGAAATAGAAGAGAATGATGTTTTAGAAAAAGAGGGGTTGAAAAAAGGTGATTACTTTATTGTAAGTACGCATCGTGAGGAAAATGTGGATTCCGAGAAGAACTTTTCCGACCTGCTTTCTTCTCTGAACGCCATTGTAGACAAATATCATAAAAAGGTGATTGTTTCCACCCACCCCCGTACCCGCAAAAAGTTGGAATCTATTGGCTTTATTAATTCCAATCCGATGATTGAGTTTATGAAACCTTTTGGCTTCATGGAGTATATCAAACTTCAACAGAATGCTTTTTGTGTTATTTCTGACAGTGGTACGATCACGGAGGAATCTTCTATTCTTCATTTTCCGGCTATAACTATCCGTCAGGCACACGAGCGACCTGAAGGTATGGATGAAGGGACGCTGATCATGACCGGATTGAATAGTGACCGTATTCTGGAGTCTATCGAAATTGTAACTTCCCAGTATGCAGAAGGTGCAGACGTAATTCACTCTATTCCTGATTATGCTTCGGATAATGTATCTAAAAAAGTAGTCCGTATCATTCTTTCCTATACAGATTATATCAACCGTACGGTTTGGCATAAAGAAATCTAGTTCCTGTTTTTTATTTTTTATGGTTAAAAAGAAGATTCTGTTGTTCGGCGCCACAGGTATGGCCGGGCATATGGCTTATTATTATCTGCAATGTACGGGGAAATACGATCTTGTGAATGTAGTTTATCGTACCCAATTGACTGATGATAGTATTGTTGTGGATGTGACGGATGGGGATGCTGTCAGTCAGCTCGTTCGTGAAGTCCGTCCTGATTTTATCCTGAATTGTATTGGCGTATTGATAAGAGGTTCCAGAGAACATCCGGACAATGCTATTCTGATAAATGCATGGTTCCCTCATTTGCTCAAGAAACTGTCGGATGAAGTGGGAGCAAAGTTGATTCATATCAGTACGGATTGTGTTTTCTCCGGTAAAAAAGGTAACTATTCAGAAACTGATATCCGGGATGCTGACGATGTTTATGGTCGTAGCAAAGCACTCGGTGAGATAATCAATGACAAAGATCTGACAATCCGTACTTCTATCATAGGTCCTGAATTGAAGGAGAATGGCGAAGGCTTGTTTCATTGGTTTATGCATCAGCATGGTTGTGTGAATGGTTTCCAGACTGCTATTTGGGGAGGTGTGACCACTCTGGAATTGGCGAAAGCCATTGATGTGGCCATCGATCAGGGAGTAACCGGTTTAATACAACTGAGTAATGGCCTTGGTATAAGTAAATATGATTTGTTACATCTGTTTTCCCGTATATGGCACAAACGAGATGTTGAGATCCTGCCATTTGATGGAAATGGAATTGATAAGTCGATCGCAAAGTCCGCAAGATTTAGTTATGTTGTACCCGGATATGAAGAGATGCTTCGGGAACAATATGATTGGATGCAGAATAAACAGGAGCTATACCGAACTCTATATTTATGAAAATATTATTGGTTTCCCAATACTTCTGGCCAGAGACATTTCGTGTTAATGATTTGGCGCAAGAGCTTGTATTACGGGGTAACGAAGTGACAGTCTTAACAGGAAAACCTAATTATCCTCAAGGGGCTATTTATAAGGGATATAGCTTTTGGGGCTATAAAAAAGAATATTATAAAGGTATTGAACTGATTCGTGTTCCGTTAATACCTCGTGGTAAAGGTTCAGGGTTGCGTTTGGCATTGAATTATTTGTCTTTTGTATTGTTTTCTTGTTTATATATACTTTTTCATAAGCGAAAGTTTGATGTTTCTTTAACATTTGCAATTTCTCCTATTACTCAGGTGTATGCAGCTCTACTTCACAAAAAGCTGTTTGGTAGCCGTGCTTATCTTTGGGTTCAGGATTTGTGGCCTGAAAGTGTGTCCGCTGCGGGTAAGATGAATTCTGGTTTAGTATATCGGATGTTAACTAAGATGGTACAAAGTATCTATCAAAAAGTCGATGGGATTTGTATACAGTCGGAAGCCTTTAGTCAGTCCATACTGCAAAAAGGAGATTATAAGCATAAAATTAGTTATATTCCTAACTGGGCTGAAGATTTGTTCACTGATGATTCTTTGATTAATAAGGAACATTTTAAGTCGTTGATCCCTGATGGATTTGTTGTAATGTTTGCTGGTAATATAGGAGAGGCCCAAGATTTTGATTCAATATTGAAAGCTGCTATTCGGACCAAAGAGTATAAAGATATTAAGTGGGTAATTGTTGGCGATGGACGAAAAAAAGAGTTTGTAGAGCAGCAAGTTAAAGAGTTGAATTTATGTGATACTGTTTTTTTATTAGGACGCTATCCTTTGGAAGACATGCCGGATCTATTTATTCATGCAGATGTAATGCTTGTCTCTTTAAAAGACCAGAATATTTTCTCTTTAACTATTCCATCAAAGATACAATCTTATATGGCTTTTGGAAAACCTATTATTTCTATGATAAATGGTATTGGTAATGAAATAATAAAGGAGGCAAACTGCGGCTTTACAGCTAATGCCGGAGATTTTGAATCGTTGGCAAACAATGTGAAAAGATTATCTCGAATGGATAAAAATATGCTGTATGAAAAAGGGAGAGCCGGGAAGGAATATTATCAATTATTTTTTGCAAAGAAAAAGATAATTGATAATTTAATAGAAGTTTTTCAATCTGAGTGATTTATTTTAATAATGGAATTAAATGAATATTCTTATTACAGGGGCTTATGGATTTGTAGGCACTAATCTGATTAATAATTTAAAAATTAAACACAACCTTTACGGACTTGATATTGTGTGTTCGACAAGAGAAGGTGTACTGAAAACATTTTGTTGGAAAGATATTGATCCAGAGTCATTCCCATTACAAATTCTCTCCCAATTTGATGCAATCATTCATCTTGCCGGAAAGGCTCATGATACGAAAAACCAATCAGCTGCTCAGTCTTATTTTGATATTAATACCGGTCTGACTCAAAAGATATTTGATTTCTTTTTGGAGTCTTCTGCGAAGAAATTCATATTTTTTAGTTCAGTAAAAGCTGCGGCTGATAGTGTAGTGGGAGATATGCTTACTGAGGATGTTATTCCGGCTCCTGTTGGTCCTTATGGGGAAAGTAAAATAAGAGCTGAAGAGTATATAAAGGAACATTTTGCATTTCCCACTGTCTCCTCCTGCGAGTGTTCTCCTTTTCGGGAGATGACTTCGGTTACAGAAAAACAGGTTTATATATTAAGACCTTGTATGATTCATGGTCCGGGGAATAAAGGAAATCTGAATCTATTGTATAATGTGGTGAAGAAAGGAATTCCCTGGCCATTGGGTGACTTCGAAAATCGTCGTTCGTTTACTTCAATTGATAACCTATGCTATGTGATTGAGGGATTATTGACTAAAGAGGTACCTACGGGCATTTATCACATGGGGGATGATGAAGCTTTATCAACAAATGAGTTGATTGCCATCATGTGTGAGGCAATGGGAAAACAGCCCCATATCTGGAAGATGAATAAGGGCTTTATGGAAGGATGTGCCGGACTGGGAACTTTACTCCATTTGCCACTGAATACGGAAAGGCTTCGTAAACTGACAGAGAATTATGTGGTAAGTAATGCTAAGATCAAAGCTGCTCTCGGGATTGATAAAATGCCTGTGACAGCTAAAGAGGGGTTGATTAAAACCATTCGTTCATTTGAAGAAACTAAATAAGTTATGTACTATTTAATAATCCTGGTTCTGCTATTTCTGGCAGAACTTTTTTATTTCCGTATTGCTGATAAATGCAATATCATCGATAAACCGAACGAACGGAGTTCGCATACCCGGATTACACTGCGGGGTGGAGGAATTATCTTCTACTTGGGTGCATTGGCTTATTTTCTGACAAATCAGTTTGAGTACCCTTGGTTTATGTTGGCTCTCACTCTGGTGACGGTGATCAGCTTTGTAGATGATATCCGCTCCATATCACAAGGACTTCGTCTTGTTTTTCATTTTACGGCGATGGGCTTGATGTTCTATCAGTGGGAGTTGTTTACTCTTCCCTGGTGGACTGTAGTTGTGGCTTTGATCACATGTACAGGGATTATCAATGCCTATAATTTTATGGATGGAATTAATGGAATCACGGGGGGATATTCGCTGGTTGTACTTGGATCTTTGGCGTTTATCAATCATTGGGTTGTTTCGTTCGTTGAACCGGGTTTGATTTATACCATGCTGTGTGCGGTGCTGGTCTTTAATTTCTTTAATTTCCGTAAGAGGGCAAAATGCTTTGCCGGTGATGTGGGGTCGGTCAGTATTGCTTTTATTATTCTGTTTTTAATCGGTAAGCTGATAATCGATACGGAAGATTTTAGTTGGATTGTGCTTCTGGCAGTATATGGAGCAGACAGTGTGCTGACTATTGTCCATCGATTGATGTTGCATGAAAATATTGCTCTGCCCCACCGGAAACATTTGTATCAGATAATGGCTAACGAACTGAAGATACCTCATGTCGCGGTGTCATTGACCTATATGGTGGTGCAGGGCGTAGTTGTGGCGGGATACCTGGTATTACGGGAGTACGGATATGTATATTTGGCAGGAAGCATATTGCTGTTGAGTATATTATATCTGTTGTTCATGAAGAGATTCTTTCATCTGCACCAGTTTTGAGTTAGTCGGTGGTGGGAAATAAAAAGAAAGGCGACTTGATTGCAAGCCGCCTTTCTTTTTATTTAATCTCAAATTCTTCCTTCATATCAATCTCTTCTCCATGTGAATCGTAGAATACGTATTCAAGAAAAGCGAGTTTCTGACTCGGAATAATTTTAATACCAAATCCGTATTTCATCTGCCATTTGCGTTTCAGCGACATAAGTCCCTGATTCAAATAAGCAGCCACATACGGGTGGATGTGCAGTGAGAATTTCTTTATCTTCAGTTTATTGACCAGATAATCAATTTTACTCTCCAGTGTGTCCGTAAAGAGGATGGACGATTTGATGGTGCCTTTACCAAAGCAAGTCGGACAGGTTTCTGTAGTGTTCACGTCCATGGCCGGGCGAACCCGTTGGCGTGTAATTTGCATCAGTCCGAATTTGCTTAAGGGCAGAATGTTGTGACGCGCCCTGTCTTTTTGCATATTGGCACACATACGTTCGTAAAGCTTCTGACGATTTTCGGCTTCATTCATGTCGATGAAATCCACCACAATGATACCACC
>OLET01000785.1_pt1 | contig 8732 bp, 8 predicted proteins | sample 1602871 | NCBI WGS metagenome assembly OLET01 (sample SAMN02674792, study PRJEB24791) | human gut metagenome, SKBSTL006 | isolation source: stool | host: Homo sapiens | place: USA
TACTCGATAAAGGGTTAATACCATAAGGTTCTCTTTTCTTGGTAAATCCATAAGTATCAATCACATACAGTGGAATAGAATTATGCAAAGAACACAAAACAGGATGCATAAGTTCGCCAACATATCCTTTGGAAAATTTTATCAAGCAATACCACTCCATAGGGTCAATAGGGAATTTAATCCTATGAGACAATACATGCTTTGCTGGTTTATTTGCTTGAGGCAGCTTATAAACAGTAAAGTTTTTTTTAGCGAATTCAACTTCAACTTGTTTTTCCCACTCTGCAGATATTGATTCATGATCAACAGAAACCAATACATAATTCTCATCAAGTCCAAATTTCTCCATGATATATTCCTTGGAAAACTGTGTCTTTACATTTTGATTAAACGCAAAAACAGGATCTGGGGTTATAACTGGAGTCAACTTCCCATTGCTCAACTTCTGTATCATGCTCTGTGTCCACACATCACGCACTGAGAAGTACGAGAATCTATCTATTGCTTCCTTAAACTGAGACTTCTTGAACAGTATCTTTGGATAATTTGTATTCTGGGCTGAACCAGACATAACGACAAGTTTCACTGATTTGCCGAGATATTCAACGAAATCCCCCCAAAAGGCATTTGGAAAATCGGAATCTATACATGGCTTTTTATAAACAAAACCTCTCCTTGTAAGATGGAAACGACAAACAATTGGTATGTATGTCAAAACTGCATCACTTCCAATCACTACAAGTTCAATGTTTTCATCTTCTATCACCCTTGCAATATCCAAACTATTACGACAAACTTTCGTTATACTCGAATATCTGTCTTTAGCAAACTGATGAAAAGCTACATTCTGTTCTATAGGAACGACCTTTTCATAATACTTTTCCAAATCTTCTGGAACCCAGTTTATTATAATGGGGTCATGCCCTACATTTTGGAAATATCCAAAAGTTGATAGTGTCTGAAGATTTGCTCCAAAATTGGAAACGAAATGATATGTTAAAATTCCTATTTTCATGAAATCTTCTTAAGCATTTTATTAAATATTGATTTTACAAATTTTTTTTCACTCTTGTCCAATCCAATAAACAATGTGATTACTGTTGATATGGCAGTTGTTCCAATAGCAAGCAATATTGTATTAATAGTGGACGTACCATATCCATAAAGGATATATGGAACAGGAATAGAAAGAACTGTTACCACACAACATGGCAAAACAACCTTTTTGATATATTGGCTTATATGATATGGAACAAATTTTCTGATATAAAACAAACGATATAGATAAGCAAGTACACCGATAATCAAAGTTATAACAAATGCTGTCGTTGGATGCATTCCTAATTTGAAGGCAACATACACTAATGGCACGTCCAAAAATACAATTAGACTAACTAATATTTGATATTTCTGAACCTTACCAGTTGCACCAATGGCTGTCCATAAAGGAGCCGATAGTGCTTCGGTAAATGATGCTATAATTACAAGTTGAGTGAATACAACTGCATAATCTGGAACATTAACTAACCAAATGGAAAGAATCTCTTTGCAGAAAAGCAGTATTGGAAAAGAGATTATAAACAACAAATAATATGAAAACTTCGAAGATCTATAAATCAATGCAAGTAGCTGCTCTGTATCTTTTGCAGCATAAAGTTTAACAATCTGTGGATTAAAGGCTGTTTGAAAACTTGTTATAAAACCAAAAACGGCATTACGAACCTGATTGGCAACTCCAACTGCAGCATTGACTGCTACATTATAGAAAATGTTAATCAAAATATTTATACCCTGCTTTGCGCCCACCATTGCCATTCCTCCAAAAAGATACCAACTGGAAAAGGACATCATTTCCTTGTACTGGCTTTTATCCCAAACAAAATGGTATTTTGTAAACGATAACTTTCGCCTACATTCTATTTGATAGATGAAAAAATTTAACATAGCTACTAAAGTTAGGAGAATGGAATACATCACAAGGTTGTCAAACGACATATATGAAAGTACGAGCACAACCACAAGTTTGAGAGCGACCTCAAGGATTGACACATACGCAAAAATAGACATTCTCTCTGCTGCAATTATAGAGGCTCTATAAGGGATGACCATAATGCCAATCAATGTGGTAACAACAGACATTTGATAGACCCACATAGTAGCAGTTTCTCTTCCTACAGGAATGTTAAGTTGTGTCATAACAAACCATAACCCTACAGTTTCTGATAATAAAAGTACCAACAAAAATATTGTAAAGTGCGTCAATATCGACACATTAAAAATATGTGAAACTTTACTTTCATTCTTTAAACCGAAGTTATAGTTAAGAAATCTTTGGGTGGATGATGTCATTGCGTTCGTTAAGAACGAAAACAAAACAACAACTCCACCTACTACATTATAGATTCCAAAATCATCTGCTCCTAACACCTGCAATATAACTCTTGAAGTATAAAGTGATATTACCATTGTGAAAAGCATACGAATATACAGCAAGATTGTATTAATTGCTATTCGTTTGTTATTTGCTGAATTATCTGTCATTAATTAGAATATTTCATATATTAAAATAATTCTGAACACCTACTTAAGAATATATGAAAACTGCTTTCCTCATGCTTTTGGATACACTTGGCTCGACTTTTAGAATGCTTCTATATTTTGGCAACCCATCTCCTTTTGCTGAAAACGGCATTGCTGATGTACTGAAAAAGGTATTTTAATCATTCTATCTCGGTCGGAGTAAACATACATCCGACCGAAATATGCATTCATTGTGACCACCGGGAGACAACTTGACAGTAGAACATTAGACTAGCAACCCACAACAATGCAACCTGCAATGTCTACTTATCGTAATAGTTAGTCTCCTTACCTGCCAGAATATCTGTAATACGATGACACGCATTCCCATCACCATAAGGGTTTATAGCCTTACTCATTTTTTCATATACCTCTGTATCATCAAGCAATATGCTTACCTCATTCATAATCTTGTCGTAATCCGTACCCACAAGATGAACAGTTCCGCTTACTAAAGCTTCAGGACGCTCCGTTGTGTCACGCATCACGAGAACGGGCTTGCCAAGGCCTGGCGCTTCTTCCTGTATGCCTCCTGAATCGGTAAGAACAATTGTAGCTTTTGACATGAGATGAACAAACTCCAAATATTGCAGCGGTTCAATGAAGAAAAAGTTTGGACGAGTCAAATCTTCACCAAACACCTCACGAATAGGCTTGCGCACATTCGGGTTGAGATGCATCGGATAAACGAAATCCACATTAGGATATTTTTCTGAAAGGTCCTTCATGGCTGTCACCATGCGAATGAAACCATCACCGAAGTTCTCACGACGATGACCTGTAATCAACACAAGTCTCTTATTTGCTTGAAGTCGAGTAACATCATAACCTGCTTGAAGAAGAATCTCATCTTGTTCTTTGGAAAGCGCTGTATCTGTTCTAAGTTTCCCAACTACCATATGGAGTGCATCAATCACGGTATTACCTGTTACATAGATATTACCATGCGCTTTTTCCTCTTGCAAGTTCTTTGCAGACAATGGAGTTGGAGCAAAGTTATATTCTGCAATACGTCCCGTTATTTGACGATTCATTTCCTCTGGCCATGGACTATATATATTATGTGTACGGAGTCCTGCCTCCACATGCCCCACAGGTATCTGTTGATAGAAAGCAGCAAGAGCGGCGGCCATTGAAGTAGTGGTATCACCATGCACCAATATCACATCGGGCTTACATTCCTTAAACACATCACGCATACCTGTAAGCACACGTGCCGTCACATCATATAAGTCTTGTCCCTGCTTCATGATGTTGAGGTCATAGTCAGGCTCTACATTAAATATTTTTAAAACTTGGTCAAGCATTTCACGATGCTGACCTGTCACGCACACTATGGTATTGAACATATCAGCATGCTTTTGCAACTCCTTCACTAACGGGCACATTTTGATTGCCTCTGGACGAGTTCCGAAAACGAGCATTATAGTCTTCATATTTAGCTTTTTATAATGAGTTAACTTTTTCTCCAAACCATTTTATTGACAATACCTACATATGACTGTACAATCTTCACAACTTTAGTTGAAACATTCTCGTCCACATAGTCGGGTACAGGAATACCGTGTTGATCATCTTTACACAGTTCAACTGCAGTATCTACAGCTTGCAAAAGACTCTTCTCATCAATACCTGCAATGATAAAATCACCTTTATCAATTGCTTCCGGACGCTCAGTAGAGGTTCGAATACAGACAGCAGGAAATGGATGACCAACACTTGTGAAGAAACTAGACTCTTCAGGAAGTGTGCCACTATCGCTTACTACTGCAAAAGCATTCATCTGAAGGCAGTTGTAGTCGTGGAAACCGAGAGGTTCGTGTTGGATGACACGTGAATCAAACTGGAAACCAGATATTGCAAGACGATTACGAGAACGCGGGTGACATGAATAGAGAATCGGCATATCATACTTCTCTGCCATCTTATTGATAGCTGTAAAAAGCGAAAGGAAGTTCTTCTCGGTGTCGATATTCTCTTCACGATGGGCAGAAAGCAGAATATATTTACCTTTTTCTAAACACAGACGCCGATGCACATCGCTCGCTTCTATTTCTGCGAGATTGTTGTGAAGTACTTCCGCCATAGGTGATCCCGTGACATAAGTACGTTCCTTGGGCAAACCGCAATCAGCAAGGTATCTTCTCGCATGTTCCGAGTATGCCATATTCACATCACTGATGATATCAACGATACGACGGTTGGTCTCTTCCGGAAGACATTCATCTTTACAACGGTTTCCAGCTTCCATATGAAAAATAGGTATATGGAGACGCTTGGCTCCAATAACGCTCAGACATGAGTTGGTATCACCGAGTACAAGAACCCCATCAGGCTTGGTCTGTACGAAGAGTTTATAGGAACAGTTAATGATATTACCGCAAGTAGCTCCCAAATCATCACCTACAGCATCCATATAAACTTCCGGCTCTGCTAATTTCAAGTCCTTGAAGAATATACCGTTGAGATTGTAGTCATAATTCTGACCAGTATGAGCAAGAATCACATCGAAATACTGACGACATTTGGTGATGACAGCCGCCAAACGGATAATCTCGGGACGAGTGCCGACAACGATTATCAGCTTTAATTTACCATTATCCTTGAATTTTATATCTGAATAATCGAATTTAGGTTGTTTTTCCATATTATCTTTCTACTTTATCAAAGTATGTATCCGGCTTATTAGGATTGAATACCTCATTGCAGTACATCACTGTCACCAGATCTTCCGTATCAGAAAGATTGATGATGTTATGAGTATAACCGGGAAGCATGATGACAGACTGTATTTTCTCTCCGCTCACCTCATAGTTAAACACTTCGTCTGTTCCTTCCTTACGAAGTTGAATAAGAGCATGCCCACTGACTACAATAAACTGTTCCCATTTGGTATTGTGCCAGTGTTCACCCTTGGTTACACCTGGTTTGGAGATATTAATGCTTACCTGACCACAATTCAAGGTATGTACAAGTTCTGTGAAACTGCCACGTTGATCTACATTCATTTTCAAGTCGAAGATCGCTTTTTCTTTTGGTAAGTAGCTCAAAAAGGTACTGTACAGACGTTTGGCAAATGAATCAGCCGAAATTTCCGGAATCATCAGTGTCTTAGGCATTTCCGCGAATTGATGTAATAAGTCTACGATTTCACCAAGCGTTACCTTATGGGTGACAGGACAATAGCAATATCTGCCGTCAGTCTTCGGTTGTACGTCAAGCCCTTCGAACTCGCAATGATGTTCCTCCCCTTTCAGGGCATGAATCATTTCGTCCACAAGGTCATCAATGTAGAGCAACTCAAGTTCTACACTCGGATCGTTGACCTGTATAGGCAAGTCATTGGCAATATTATTGCAGAAAGTGGCTACGGCACTGTTATAGTTTGGACGGCACCATTTACCGTAAAGGTTCGGAAAGCGATAGACCAAAACCTTAGCTTCTGTTTCTTTGCCGTATTGTAGAAAAAGATCTTCACCCGCCTTTTTGCTACGACCATATTCACTGTCACCAAAGCGACCGGTCAACGAGGCTTGCGCACTGGAGGAAAGCATGACGGGACAAGTGTTATGATATTTCTTCAAGGTATCAAGCAATGTATTTGCAAAACCTAAGTTACCTTTCATGAATTCATCATTGTCTTTAGGGCGGTTCACCCCGGCAAGATTGAATACGAAATCGGATTCTTTGCACCAATTATCCAGTTGTTCCGGAGTAGAGTCAAGATCGTACTCGAATACGTCACTAATCTTCAGTTCACCATAACAACGAGCCTTACCGTCCTTGATGTTATTAAGTTGGGCGCAAAGATTCTTACCTACAAAACCTTTGGCACCGGTTACTAAAATTTTCATACCTCTTTTATTGCACAAAGTTACCTTCACCGCTCAACTCCTTCTTGATGTAGTCCAAAGCTGCAATCTTGGCTTTGGTTTCTTCCACGTTAAGGATTCGCGTATTATTTGAATTGAATTCTGTAAGCGTGTTACGTTCTGTCTCACCCTCTTTGAAATATTTGTCGTAATTCAATCCACGGTTATCTGCCGGTACACGATAGAAGTTGCCCATATCCTCTGCCTTGGCACATTCTTCATTGGTGAGCAATGTCTCATACATCTTCTCACCATGACGAATACCGATAACCTTGATGTTTTCTTTCTTACCACCAAAGAGTTCACAAACAGCCTCTGCCTGAGTCTGGATAGTGCAAGCCGGAGCTTTTTGAACAAGAATATCACCATTCTGTCCATGTTCGAAAGCGAAAAGTACAAGGTCGACCGCCTCTTCCAACGACATAATAAAACGGGTCATTGTAGGCTCAGTCAGAGTAACAGGATTACCATTTCGGATTTGCTCTATCCACAGAGGGATTACAGAACCGCGAGAACACATCACATTCCCATAACGCGTACAGCAAATTTTGGTTTTACCTGAGTAACGGCTCTTAGCTACAGCAATCTTCTCCTCAACAGCTTTGGTGATACCCATAGCATTGATAGGATAGGCAGCCTTATCCGTAGATAGACATATCACAGCACCAACGCCAGCCTCAATAGCAGCTGTCAAAACGTTATCAGTACCGATTACATTGGTTTTCACAGCTTCCATGGGGAAGAACTCACAACTTGGAACCTGCTTCAAAGCCGCAGCATGAAAGATATAGTCAACACCAGGCATTGCGTTCTTACATGACTGCAAATTACGTACATCGCCAATAAAGAACTTAATTTTGTGTGCCACGTCAGAATACTTTACCTGATATTCATGGCGCATATCATCCTGTTTCTTCTCATCTCGTGAAAAAATACGGATTTCGCCGATGTCAGTACGGAGGAAACGATTCAACACTGCATTGCCGAAGGAACCTGTTCCACCAGTAATCATAAGGGTTTTACCTGCAAAAATGCTCATAATGATTTTATCTTTTTATTTTTATATAATCGATTTATGGATGGTATTTAAATGTGCCATAATACTTAGCATACCACCCTGCAAACTTTCTCAATCCCTCACGTAATGATGTTGACGGTTTAAATCCAAAATCTTGTTCCAAAGGAGTCGTATCAGCATATGTCACAGGCACATCTTCAGGCTGCATCGGTATTAGTTCTTTGTGGGATTCAAAGTCATAGTCGTTGGGAAGTACACCTGCACGGATAAGTTCATCCTGAAGGACTATTACAAAGTCTAAAAGATTTTCTGGAGAGTTGTTACCGATATTATATACTTTCAATATAGGCATCAGGATTAGTGATGCTATAACGCACTCCAGCTTAGGCAGTAAGATTCACTACTACCTGCGGGTGGTAGTTAGTGAAAATGGACTTAACGATCTTCTTGTTAGCAATGCTGTCTTTAATGAAAACAAATCTGTCAACGTAAGCAGGCAATTCTTGTAAGCGTTCGTATTTTAAACGTACATCATAGTATTCGGTAATACTATCAATACCGATGACTTTCACGCTATCAAACTCATTCTGCAAACGTTTTACCAAATTGGCTCCGATAAAACCGGCTGCACCAGTCACCAAAACCAGTTTGTTCTCTAAACTAACATTGTATGTTACCATAAAGTTAATCTCTTTGAAAAATGTCACGAGTATATACCTTGTCTTTCACATCATCCAGACAGGCGTCGTAACGGTTGGCGATGATGGCCTGACTTATTTCCTTGAATTTGATTAAGTTATTGACCACTTGACTACCAAAGAATGTTTCACCATCTTGCATAGCAGGCTCGAAAATCACAATAGTAGCCCCCTTCGCCTTGATACGCTTCATAATCCCTTGAATAGCACTTTGACGGAAGTTGTCAGAATTGGATTTCATGGTCAAACGATATACACCAATGGTTGTTTTTCGTTCTTTCTGAGCATCCCATGAGCAGGAAGCGGTGTAATAACCCGCTTTACGCAACACTTGATCTGCTATGAAGTCTTTCCTTGTACGGTTACTTTCGACAATAGCAGTCATCATGTTTTGAGGTACATCCTGATAGTTAGCCAAGAGTTGTTTCGTGTCTTTAGGCAAACAATAACCACCATAACCAAAGGATGGATTATTATAGTGTATGCCAATACGAGGATCCAGTCCAACACCCTGTATGATTGACTGAGAATCTAACCCTCTCATCTCGGCATAAGTATCAAGCT
>OLET01000802.1_pt1 | contig 8537 bp, 4 predicted proteins | sample 1602871 | NCBI WGS metagenome assembly OLET01 (sample SAMN02674792, study PRJEB24791) | human gut metagenome, SKBSTL006 | isolation source: stool | host: Homo sapiens | place: USA
TCCGATCTCTCTATCAACGAGGGCGAGAAAATGTCACCTGCTGACCAGTCGGTGGGCAAACAGTTACCCTACGTGCCGGAGCATTCCGCCTCGCTGACAGGACGGTTGTCGTGGCGGTCGTGGGCGTTCCTTTACAAGTGGGCGTTCTACTCGGAGCGTTTCACCATGTCGAGCAACGATTACACGCTGACAGGCCACCTGCCCCGGTATTTCATGAGCAATATCTCACTGGAGAAAATGCTGTCGTTCAAACCGCTGGATGTACAGTTGAAACTTGCCGTCAATAACCTGTTCAACGAGGACTATCTCTCGGTGCTGTCGCGTCCTATGCCCGGCATCAACTTCGAGTTCTTCATCGGCATCACCCCGAAATTCGGGAAAAGCAGAAAATAATGTAAACGTAAATAAGGTAATGATATGAAAGTATTAAAGAATTTGAGCCTGATGGTGCTGCTTGCGCTGGCATTTGCAGGCTGTCGTGGCAAGAGTTCCCAACTTGCCGATTTCAACAAACAGCTTTACGCTCCCGAATATGCCTCGGGATTCAAGATTGAAAGAGCAGACGGCAGACAGAGCGTGCTGGTTTCCGTCATGAATCCGTGGCAGGGCGCGGATAGCGTCACCACCCGGTTGTTCATCTCCCGTAACGGGGAACCCGTTCCCGAGGGTTTCGACGGGCAGGTCCTCGAAGGGGATGCGCAGCGCATCGTGGCGATGTCCTCGACCCATATCGCCATGCTCGACGCCATCGGCGAGACGGCACGTGTGGTCGGCGTTTCGGGACTCGACTATATCTCCAATCCCGACATTCAGGCACGCCGCGACAGCATCGGCGACGTGGGTTACGAGGGAAATATCAATTATGAACTTCTGTTGTCGCTCGACCCTGACCTTGTGCTGCTTTTCGGCGTGAACGGGGCCAGTGCGATGGAGAGCAAACTCAAGGAGCTCGGCATCCCGTTCATGTATGTCGGCGATTATCTCGAAGAATCTCCGCTGGGCAAAGCCGAATGGCTGGTGGCGCTTTCGGAGGTCGTCGGGAAACGCGCGAAGGGCGAAAAGGTATTCGCGGATATTCCGATCCGATACAATGCGCTGAAACAGAAAGTGTCCGGTGCCGTTCTCGATGCCCCGTCGGTCATGCTCAATACGCCCTACGGCGATTCGTGGTTCATGCCCTCGACGGAAAACTATGCCGTGCGGCTGATTACCGACGCCGGAGGCGACTACATCTACAAGAAGAACACGGGCAACTCTTCGACGCCTATCGACTTGGAGGAGGCATACCTGCTCGCTTCGGAGGCCGATATGTGGCTGAACGTCGGCATGGCGAACACACTCGACGAACTGAAAGCCGCCTGCCCGAAGTTCGCCGATACCCGCTGCGTCCGAAACGGCTATGTCTATAACAACAACGCCCGCACCAATGCCGCCGGAGGCAACGACTACTACGAATCGGCCGTCGTGAATCCCGACCTTCTTCTGCGCGACCTCGTGAAGATATTCCACCCCGAGTTGGTCGAAGAAGATTTCGTATACTACAAACAACTGAAATAGATGCGTTCACGCCCCGTCATCCTGTTCACCGCGTTGTCCGTGCTTACGGTCGGCCTCTTCCTGTTGGATTTGGCTGTGGGCGCGGTTCGCATTCCCGTCGGCGACGTATGGGCGGCCCTGACGGGCGGCGACTGCCCGCGGACTACGGCGAAAATCGTACTGAACATACGGCTGATAAAGGCGGTTGTGGCTCTGCTGGCCGGGGCGGCGCTATCGGTCAGCGGCTTGCAGATGCAGACATTGTTCCGCAATCCGCTGGCCGGCCCCTACGTGCTGGGCATCAGCTCGGGTGCAAGCCTCGGCGTGGCGCTCGTGGTGCTGGCAGGCGTCGGCTCGTCGATAGGCATCGCTGGGGCGGCATGGCTCGGAGCGGCAATCGTGTTGGTTGTCATCGCCGCCGTCGGACACCGCATCAAGGATATCATGGTAATTCTGATTCTCGGCATGATGTTCTCGTCGGGAATCGGTGCGGTCGTCCAAATATTGCAGTATGTTGCCAACGATGAATCCTTGAAAATGTTCGTCGTCTGGACGATGGGGTCGCTCGGCGACGTGACGGTGCCGCAGCTCGCCATCCTCCTTCCGTCGGTCATCGTCGGGTTGCTGCTGGCCGTATGGACGATCAAACCGCTCAACCTCCTGCTCTTCGGCGAGGAATATGCCGTAACGATGGGACTGAATATCCGCCGTTCGCGCGGTCTGCTGTTTCTCTCGACGACGCTGCTGGCCGGCACGGTAACGGCTTTCTGCGGCCCGATCGGCTTCATCGGTCTTGCCATGCCTCACGTCGCGCGGATGCTCTTCCGCGAGGCCGACCACCGCGTGCTCCTGCCGGGAACCCTTCTCTCGGGGGCGGCGGTATTGCTTCTTTGCGATATCGTTTCCAAAATGTTCACTTTGCCCGTAAATGCCATTACCGCACTGCTGGGAATCCCGATAGTCGTATGGGTGGTTTTACGCAATAAATCGATGACGGTATGATAGAACTGTGCGATTTTTCCATAGGCTACGCAGAGAAGAGGCTTCTCGATAAGGTCGATGCCTCTTTCAAAAGAGGACAGCTGACTGCCCTTATTGGCAGGAACGGCACGGGGAAATCTACACTTCTCCGTGCCATAGCCGGACTGAATCATAATTATTGCGGTAAAATCCTGCTCGACGGACATTGTATCGCAAACATGAGAACTCCGGAGAAGGCAAGGCAACTGGCATTTGTCACGACCGAGCGCACACGCATCGCCAACCTGCGGTGCGAGGATGTCGTGGCTATCGGCCGCGCCCCTTACACCAACTGGATCGGCCGCATGCAGCCTCAAGATAGGGAAATCGTCATGCGGTCGCTCTCTTCGGTCGGAATGGAGGCGTATGCCGGCCGCACGATGGATAAGATGTCGGACGGTGAATGCCAGCGCATTATGATAGCCCGTGCTCTGGCTCAGGAAACGCCCGTCATCCTGTTGGACGAGCCGACCTCGTTTCTTGACATGCCCAACCGTTACGAATTGTGTTCCCTGCTCGCACGGTTAGCGCATGCTGAGGGCAAATGCATTCTGTTCTCCACTCACGAACTGGATATAGCCCTCTCGCTGAGTGACAGAATAGCCCTTATCGATACGCCCGTCCTTCACTGTCTGCCGACCTCCGAAATGATCCGCAGCGGGCATATCGAGCGGCTGTTCAACAATGCCGCCGTACAATTCGACCCCGTGAGCGGGATCGTGAAATCCATGCCAAGAGACTGACTTTCCTGTCGGGAAACACGTCAGACGCAATGAGGGTGTCCCAAAAAGTATTTGGCACCCTCGTATTCGTTGTAAGACATGTCGTTTATTTCGATACCTCGCACATCAGCACGCCTTTCCCCGTCACATCGGCTTTCGAGACCGTGATGGATTTTCCCGTGTAGGTCTTCACGACGGAAGTCCCGGCAGAGTTCCACAGTTTCCATGTATAGGTATAAGCTGTCCCGCCCGTGTCGATTTCCTCACCGCCCCTGTATAACACGGCTTTGGCATCCACGTCATTGCCGTTGTTCTTGATGGTGAACCCCTTCTGGCTGACCAGATCAACCGTGATGGGGTCGGACATATCCGTGAAGGAGATGATGTCGCAGACGACCTTGTTCGCCGAGGCGTTGCCCGCCGAGGTGTCCGTATCCTTGATGGCGCACTTGAAGGTCTCGAAGTTGAGAACGGCATCTGCCGTAATCGTGATTTCGTTTGTCGTCCAGCCTGCCGTCACGCCCCGAGGATTGGTCGAGGTAAGGCATGCCCAGCCGGCACCCAGCATGGAGTTGTAGTAGGGACACGAAACGGCGGCTCCCGATGCGGCTGCGGCACTCAGTGCGGAGGTCAGCGTCACGACCTTCGTGGAGGCGTTGACTGCCGAAATGGTGTACTGTGCCGATCCTATGGTTATCCTGCCTCCCGCCTCCATGTTCATTACCGAAGCGACCGTTATGGTCGTGGCTCCGGCTGCCGCGGCAGCTGTCAGTGTCGTGCCCGCGAATACCGCCGAATCCTTGATGCCCCACGCGTAGGTGACGTTCGTCGTGTCGATAGAGGCTCCGCGCCACAGGTCGCAATGCGCCCTGAGCGTCGCCACCTCGTCGTTCTTGAATACGATGCCGTCGGGTGCATACGCCACGGCGGCGATCATCGCTCCGGCGTTCAGGTGCTGCGTGAACTGAATCTCCGCCCGGAACGGAATCTCCAGCCCGTTGGCGTCGATGTAAACCGCCTCGAAAGTATAACGCACTTGCGGAGCGGAAACGGTCATGTGGTTGGCTTTGACGGTAAGGGCATACTTGGCCGATGCCGCGCCGATGGTGCAGCTGTCCTGTCCGGAGACGATCGCCGTACCGTTCTTGTACCACTTGGCCGAGCCGCTCTTCACGCCTGCCGTAAGCGTCGCGGCATTGCCTACCGAGGTGATCTGGTCGGTCGCCGCCTGACCGCTGACGAAGAGCGAAGGGGTAAGTACCAGATAGGGAGAAGCCGCCCACGAAGGGGCATAGGCATTGTTGTCTCTGTTGTACACCTGTGTCAGGGGCTGCGAGGAGCCGATGAATGCCTGCAACGATACCGCGTCGTTCTGGTCGATGATGGTGACCTGCCCGCGGGCTACTTTTACTGCCATAATAGATTATCGGTTATTTGTTATTTCCACTTCGCAATCGAAAACGGCCTTGCGCCACACGTCCCCGCCGGTTATCTCTATCTCCCTGCCGTAACGCGGTGCGGCGTTCCATATCCTGTCACTCTCCGTATCGCGGCTCGTCCGTATCCAGCGGAAATTGCCGTCGGGAATGAGCGATGTAATCTCTTCACCGCCCCTGTACACCCTGGCACGGAGTACCGTCGAGACGATTCCGTTGCGGAATGTCGTGCCGTTTTCAGACTCCACATAAACAGTATAGGAGGGAGATCCGTCGTAAAGTTTGAAAAAGGTATGGGTCGCACTGATTTTTTCATTACGGTATGTTGCCGTGTAGCGGAGGGTCAGCACGTCGCGCCCTTCCCAGCCATGAAACGGGGGTGTCATTTCAAATACGGCGGCATTGCATCCGGCATCTTTCCATATGCCGTCAACGGCAAGGTATTCCCACTGCCGACTTTCCGGCTCGAAATTGTATTCGGTCGCCACAAGCGGGATATTCTCCGGCTCGCATGCGCCTGAAAGCTCGTCCTTGAAATGGAACGCCGTGCCGCCTGTCAGGGAGACGGAACGGGGCTTGAGCAGTTCCTGCGCCTCCTCATCGAGGTCTTCCCAGCGGATGGTCACATCGCGCAGTTCGATGGTATCCTTGCCCCACTTGAACCGTCCCGAGGCGAAATGGCCCGTCCCGTCCGGATGGATGACGAAAGAACCGTCCCGTGAAACGATCGAGCCGTCTTCGTTCAGCCGCAACAGGGGATTCTGTATGGTACCCCCGATACCTCCCTTATTGAACCAGGCACCGTAATCGTCCGTGTAGGACAAGGCTTCATCGGTCGCCTGATAGGGGGTCACGTTCCTTCCGGCCTCCAATTGAGGGGCGGACAACGACAGGGGGACGGAAGCGGCAATGCCGAGACACATGACGGGGGAATCTGACCCGCGTATGAGGAACGGGACATTATAACGGACCCATCCTTTACCGGCAGCCACCGTCCGATCACCGACAAGATGTTCATCCTGATAGAACCGGATGGCTGCCGTATCTTCCGCTTTTATCCAGACTGAGAAACAATAACAGACTCCTGTATGAGCCTCCCGCCAGGCGGCACTTTGCGCACCAAGAAGACTGTCTCCGGCTATCCGTACACACCGCCCGAGTCCGGCGGGAGATGTTTCATCCAGCTCTTCCGAATGGCTGAACCGGCAGGACAGGCTGTCGGGTATGACATTCTTGTGGATTTTGCCCACATAAAACGTGCTTGAAAAACCGTTCTCGTCTCCCGCGGTAAGCGTGCCGGCTATATTGACATTGCGTGTGGCATAGAGATTCTGGAAATAGGCCCCGTAACCATCCAACATGCCGAAGACCGGATCGATGATGCCGCTGACCTTTCCCACACGGGCCTTGCTCGCCTCGCTGAAAGCGGATACGGAGGCAAGACGAACAATGTTCAGGTCGGCGACCTCGCACCAGTCCCCCTCGGAGGCCAGGCTTGATGTCAGGTCAAGAAACAGGCTCCGGCTGTACTGTGCCGGGTAATCCACGGTGATGACCCATAACTTGTACTTCCATTCCCGGCCGATGGAGATTTCATCTTCCGCATCCGTCTTTTCACGGTTCGTATAGCCGAATCGGATCGGTACGGAACCTGATGTTTTGGAAGACCTGACCTTGAACGATACCAGCAGGCGCTCCGGGTATCCGACCGGTTCTTCCAATGTCAGCATCAGCCCGAAGGAAGCGTTTCCTGCCGGTTCCGCGTTGCGGATAATGCGGACAATGCGTGTCGCTTCCGAATCGGCATCCAGATATTCCGTTTGCAGCATGCTGCCATAAACGGCGTACCTGGACTTGTCCGGCACTCCCGCCATGCCTCCGTCCATGACGGGATAGCACAGGGAGCGTTCGGTCGCCATGCCGTCGATGACATCCATATAGGGTGAATCGCTGTCAGAAGCCGTCAGGTACAAGGCGCCGCTACGTGCCGTATCGAACAGGTTGGTAATCCGCACGAAGTCCAGCAGTTCACCGCCCTGCGGTTCGTCCCCGTCCAGCAATGCCCCGATGAAATAAGGGGCGTCCTTGTCTCCGACAAGCTCCGTTCCGGTTTCTGTCACGCACATCAGCGAATAGACGGTACGCTCCCGTTCGGCATATTGCCTGCGGATGATATCCCCGGCTTGCAGTCCCTGTGTCTTCTGCGAGTCGGGGGCAATACGGATCTTGTATGTCGGATAACGGAATACGGACATGGATTATGACAGTTTTTCCACGGTGTCTCCCGAACAGCTGTCGCTGATCCAGAAGGAACCGTTGGTTACCGAAGTCTTTTCGACCTCGAACTCATAGGCGCGGAACTTACGGCGGGCCACCACCTCGTCGAATGTGGCGGAGACGCCTCCTGTCGTCCGGTTCCGGCGGACAGCCCATCCGCTTCCGGAAAGGCCCGGGGAAAAGAACTCCGAAGAGAGCGACCCGGTAAAGACGCTGTTTCCGTAATGCCGGATACCGTCCTCCACCGCTTGCAGGCGTAACGCCTCTGTCAAGTATAGGATTCTGTCAGTAATCCGGGTGGGCGACGCATGGATTCCGATATGCCCGGCTGCTTCCAACGGAACAGCGACCGTAACGAAATCGGCATCGGTGCGGATATGGAACGATTCGCTGTGACGGTTCTGCGGGGCATAACAGCTCACGGACGGACGGTGTGAAAAATCCGTGCTGTGAGGGATAGCCGTCCTTACGTCCTCTTCCTCGTAGATTACCTCGGAAGAAAGCGATACGCGCTCCCTGTCGCCTGTGAACATAAATCCCTCTGCTGTGCCCATCCGCAAGCGCTTGTGGATAACGATACCTTCATCGGAAGTGTCTACCCGGTATGAGGAGAGCAGGTCGGCGCCGTAGTTGTGGCGGACAGTCAGCGAGCCCGGAAAACAAGCCTTTCCGTAAGGGGAAAGCATCAGACACTCGCCGTCCACGTCCGATATGCCGGAGAACAGGCGTATCTTCGGGGTATGGTCGCCGCCTAAAAGAAGGTCACCGCCGATACTCCCGAACTGTATCTTGTCCTTGTCGGTACAGAGCAGTACGGGAACATCTCCGATCCGGATGCCGAATCCGTCCAGGAACGAGAGGAACCCGCCGAGCGCGACATCCTCTTCCGAAAACGAAAGCAGACATTTCCCTTTGTCGCCCAGTTCCACGCCTTGCAAGGCTTTCAGTCCGCCATCCATGACCGTACTCCCTCGCACCGTCAGATTCCGTCTCACCATGCCGTCCCGCATCGTCCAATCCACCGTGTCCGTATTGGCGTTGCCACGATGATAGACATCCTGCCCGCCCACGGCCAGCCGTGTCGGGGAGATGGATATTCCTGTATCCTCGTCCCCGATAATCCATGCCCCTTTGGAATGTACCGTCGCATCCAGAAAGTCTATATGGGAAGCGTTGATTGTAGCGGTGGCCTTGTCCGCGTCGTAACGGAGCAACTGCCTGCCGCCGATATGCAGGCTGTCGCCCCCGACTTTCAGGTTGCCGGTAATCCTGATACCGTACTCGATGGCAGTTACCACACCTTCCGGATCGGTAATGTCCTGCGAATAGGTTTCCAGGATACGGGTGTTTCCAATGCCGGCTTCGAAACCGTAATTGGCACTGAGCTTGCCGGTCATGTCACCGCCCGATTTCTTCAGGTAATCCAACAGCAAGCCACCGCTTCCGGAACCGCCTTCTCCCGTAACGGCTCCGGCAATGGCGGATGCAAAACCGTAAGCGGTATTCTTCAGTCTCAGGCTGGTCTCGTCGCCTTCCTCGATGCCGT
>OLET01000810.1_pt1 | contig 8442 bp, 7 predicted proteins | sample 1602871 | NCBI WGS metagenome assembly OLET01 (sample SAMN02674792, study PRJEB24791) | human gut metagenome, SKBSTL006 | isolation source: stool | host: Homo sapiens | place: USA
GGCAATAATTCGGCTTCTGTTCTGGTAGATGCTTACATGAAAGGGTGAAAGTGGAAGATGAACTTGACTTTTCGCAGGACTATGAATTCTCCAATGTGAGCGATTATTATGAATCGGAGAAGAAAGGTGGAATAGAACTTTATACGAAAATAAGTAAGATATACGATAAGCAGGGCGATAACAATGGTTTTGTACTTATCAATATAGACAATACGGAACGTATCAGTTCCATTAACCGGATACGTGATTTTGAAAATTTCTTCCTGTTGATTTCTGAATATGCCAAAGTAGGGTATGCCAAACTGAACCTGCTTACCCGTAATGGATATGCCATCAAGCAATGGTATAAGAATATGGGTGAAGATGAAGATACACCATTGGTTGAAGTGGTAGGAATTTATAATAAAATGCACCCGCAAGACAGGGTACGTGTATTGGCTTTCTTTGAGAAGGCCAAACGAGGGGAAGCTACGAGTTTCAAAAGTGAAATGCGCGTGCTCAAACCCGGAACATTGAACCAGTGGAACTGGGTACGTATGAATGTAGTGCTCAACCGCTATGATCCTGAGAATGGGCTGATTGAACTGATCGGTGTTAACTACGATATCACTGAATTGAAGGAAACAGAACAAAAGCTAATTGAAGCCAAAGAGAAAGCTGAAGAGGCAGACCGCTTGAAGAGTGCTTTTCTGGCGAATATGAGTCATGAGATACGTACACCGTTGAATGCTATTGTAGGTTTTTCAAGTTTGCTGGTGGAGACGGAGGATCAGGAAGAAAAGCATCAGTATATCACGATCATAGAAGATAATAACAAGTTGTTACTTCAGCTTATTTCCGATATCCTCGACTTATCGAAAATCGAAGCGGAAACTTTCGACATTATTCCTGAAAGGGTGAATGCGAAACAGCTTTGTAACGATCTGTTTCAGGCTATACAAATGAAAACTAGTCCGCAAGTAGAACTCCGCCTGAAAGATAATTTACCCGAACTGACGTTCACCAGTGACAAGAACAGACTTTATCAGGTATTACTGAACTTTGTGACTAACGCATTAAAATTCACTTCCGAAGGAAATATCACCATCGACTACCAAATAGACGGAAACGAAGTGAAATTCTCCGTTCAGGACACGGGAATGGGGATAGAGCCGGAAAAACAGGAAGCTATCTTCACCCGATTTGTAAAACTCAACAGTTTTATTCCCGGTACGGGACTCGGACTGTCTATCTGCCAAAGTATCGTCACGCAACTGGGAGGGAAAATCGGTGTGGAATCAGAACCAGGAAAAGGGTCCTGCTTTTGGTTCACCCATCCAATTAATTAAAGAAAAATCTCTTTTAAATTGCTCTGTCATCCTTCATTATATTCAGAATGGCAGAGCCAAACATTATTTTTCAGACAACAGTCCATTTCATCGGTTTCTCTTCAGGAAAATACGGTCTGTAATAGTGCCCGGCAACTCTGATTCGTAGTGAGTCACCATAATCATCGTCTTGTCTTTGCGATGGCAGAAAGCTTCAATAATCTTCTTTACCATACGACGGTTGTAAGTATCCAGACCGTGAAGCGGTTCATCCAGAATCAGCAGCTCCGGGTCCTTCACAAAAGCACGTGCCAGCAATGCCAGCCGTTGTTCTCCACTGGAAAGTTGCAAAAAAGGTTTGTCTTTCAATTCCGCAATACCAAATATATCCATCCACCATTCGCAGATGGCCATTTGTTCCGGCTGGGGACGTTTGTACAGCCCGATGCTGTCATGAAGCCCACTGGCCACGATTTCAATAGCCGGCAGATTTTTGAGATAAGCACGATGCATCTCCGGACTTACATAGCCAATATGCTTTTTAATTTCCCAAATACTCTCCCCTGTACCCCGCTTCCGCCCGAAAAGACTGATGTCACAAGCATATGATTGTGGATTATCCGCACAGACAAGGCTTAACAAAGTAGATTTTCCGGCTCCGTTTTCACCGCTCAATGCCCATTTCTCACCACGTCGCACCGTCCAGTCGAGCTCTTTCAGAATAGTGCGGTCATCATACCGGATGCTGACTTTATTCAATTTGACCACTTCATCAGAATCGTAATTATTGCCACCATAGGGCAAATCAACGATACGTTGCTGTAACTCATCAAAAGAAACAGCTACATCCCTAGAACGAAAAGCTTCCAGATAGGCCTCACGTTCCATTTTGGAGTACACCATCATTTTATCCACAGGAATTACGTGGGTAATAAATGAAGGAATATCATCCAGCATTGACAATACCAGAATAATCTGTACGGACGACATCTTTGTCAAACGATCGAGTAAAGAGAACAGCAACTCGCGGGTAGGTGCATCCAGCCCGATAAACGGATTATCCATAATCAATACACGGGGAGCCGTCAACAGAGTTTTGGCCAGCTGGAACTTACGCAGTTCGCCACTGGAGAGAAGAATTATTTTCTTATCAAGCATCGGTTCTATGCGAAAAAGTTCAAATAGTTCTTGTTTCAGTTGTTCATCCTTAATTTCTCCCAGCATTTCACGAACATCGGGCGCTTCGTCCTGATCGTGGGCGTTCCAGCGTTGCTGATAGTAATAATTAGCATCTGCAGCCCCATAAGTGTCACGGAAAGCGATATACTTCACATTATCATAGACGGTCTGGGTGGCAGAAGGAGAAAAGTCATATTGCAGCGTCCCTTCACGCAATGGGTATTTACCGATCAGCGTATCGACAAAAAGACTTTTTCCTCCCCCGTTGGGCCCTACAATTGCAATGTGTTCTCCGGCTGAAATCGTTGCCGTGATGGGTGCAGCTAAACGCACAAGCGGGTTGCGTGCCACGCCCCCCGCCATGTTGAATGTATTCTGAATCATATTCTTCTATTCTGTTCGATTATCAAAAGACTGAATTTACTTATATAAAATCAAAGCTGACTGACCGGGAATAATAACTTCCGGTCCGTTTTGTATGCCTAATCCACGTACATCTATCACTCCGTCTTTACATACCACTGTATATTTACCAACCGGAATAGTAAGCCTGGCAGGAGTAGGACGAGAATTAAATGCGACGATGATATCTTCCCAATGATCTCCATTTGCATGGTCTTTCAGACGGAAAGCAATCAGGTTGCTTCCTTCCACAGGAAGAAATTCCAGATGTTTTCGAACCTGTCCTGCATCTCCCATGCGGAAGGCCGGATGAGATTTACGCAGATCGATCAATCGTTTATAATACATGAAAACATCTGCGCTGGTGGTTTTGCGCCGCCAGTCGATGGCATTCACTGCATCCGGGCTCTTATAACTATTGTCCACGCCTTGCTTATCACGCATGATTTCTTCTCCGGCGTAAATAAACGGAATACCTTGTGAAGTAAAGACCACAGTCTGTGCCAGTTTATCGAGACGTATAAGTTGTTCGGGAGTGATGTCCGGCATGCTTGCCTTCAGTCGGTCTACCAAACACAGCCCGTCGTGACAGGAAACATAACTGATCATTTGCACAGGCTGTTTCGCCCACGGCTTTTGAGTATAATTAACCGAATCGCACTGTACTTGCGGATGCTCGATAGCGCCTGCTATGCCGAACTTTACGCTCATCTCCCCTCCCGGAATTCCGGCAAGAAAAGCTCCTTTGCGCTTATCGCCTACAGGTCCGCAAAGCCCGTCACGCAGCTCGTCAGAAAAGACAGCAACTCCGGGTATCTGTGCTATATTTCCCTTCATTGCCAAGGAGTCAGCCGGATACTGAGGCGCCTCGGCAGCCCACCCCTCTCCGTAAATGCAAATGGTAGGATCGACCGCATTCACAGCCTTCCGTATCTCGTTCATCGTTTCGATGTCATGAATTCCCATCAAGTCGAACCGGAAGCCGTCAACATGATATTCTTTTATCCAATAAAGGACGGATTCTACCATAAACTTACGCATCATAAGGCGTTCGCTGGCAGTCTCGTTACCACAGCCTGAGCCATTTGCCAAGGTTTTATCTTCTTTCTGGCGATAGAAATAACCGGGAACGGTGCGCTCGAAGTTACTTTCATCGGTATTGAATGTATGATTGTACACCACATCCATTATCACACGGATACCAGCTTTGTGCAGTGCCTGTACCATCTGCTTGAATTCTTTCACACGAGTGGCGGGCTGATAGGGATCAGTGGCATAGGAACCATCGGGTACATTATAGTTTTGCGGATCATATCCCCAGTTGTACGAATTTTCATTCAGTCTGGTTTCATCTACCGAAGCGTAATCAAAAGAAGGAAGCAGATGCACGTGTGTCACGCCCAGTTCAATCAGATGGTCGATACCTGTCAGTAACTTGTCGGAGTTCATCGTTCCATGTTCGGTCAGTGCCAGATATTTTCCTTTATTCTTCACTCCTGAAGTAGAATCGACCGAAAAGTCACGGTGGTGCATCTCATAAATAATCATATCGGCGGGAGACTTCAAAGGAGGTCGGGTGTCACTCTCCCAACCGTCCGGATTGGTGGATTGCCAGTCGATAATGGCGGCCCGCTTCCCGTTTACTCCGACAGCACGGGCGTTTATTCCGGGAGTATCTCCCTGCCACTTGTCGTCGATCTTCACATTGAAAGTATAGAACTTGCCAATAAGGTCCTTACTTACCACAGCTGTCCAGGTTCCTTCTTCCCCCGACTGCATCTTTACCGTTTCATAGGCATGTCCGCCCTCGCCTGCCTCATAAAGCATCAGACGTACTTCATCTGCCGTAGGCGACCAAAGAGTAAACTTCGTTGCCTCCGGTGTATACTCCATTTCAATCAGACTTCCTGTACGGACCGGATATAATTCATAAGACATATATTCCTTTTTCGCAGTAGTACAACTCATTACTGTCGTCACCGTAGTCACCCCTAATATCGCTAAATAATTGGTTCCCATTTTCATACTAAACCTCCCCTGCGGTACTCACACTACCTTCGCACTTACTTATTTATTACTTTTCTCACTCCCAGCCTTTCATTGCGGGTTTATTTTACTTTATCGGGATTTTTCGCAATAAAATCTTTCCAACTGCTATATCCTTTTTCCATTGCCGGACGTCCCATTTGCAGAAAATGACAATAGGCTGCCGCCAAACCGTCCGTCGCATCCATAAAGGTAGGCATCTCTTCTTTGGGAAAATGCAGCATACGCTGCAGCATATCCGCTACTTGTTCCTTTGATGCCTGTCCGTTTCCGGTTATAGCCATCTTGATCTTCAAAGGAGCATATTCTGTGATCGGAATATCACGGCTCAATGCCACTGCCATCGCCACTCCCTGAGCACGTCCCAACTTCAACATGGACTGTACGTTCTTGCCGAAAAAAGGAGCTTCGATAGCCAGTTCGTCAGGCAGATAGCTTTCGATGATACTTAATACCCGTTCGTGAATATGCCGCAGCTTCAGATAATGATTGGCAAATTTACGTAAATCGATAATTCCCATCGCGATCATCTCAGGCTTAGTCCCTTTCACGCGCAAGACTCCATATCCCATGATGGTCGTACCGGGGTCTATACCCAAAATAATCTTTTCTTTTACCGGTTGAATCACTCTACTATCTCCATCAATGTCGGAAAACCGACTACTTTATCCTTGAATATTTTCGTAAGTTCGTCATTCAGCCGCACTCCCTGTTCCATGTGCCAGCGATGCAGCAATCCACTACTCTCTACTTCCCATTGCAGAGAATAAGAACTTCCGTCGTCCCGATGGCTCAGTATCCGACAGATACGCGGTGCTTTCAACGTCCCGTGTTTCTGTACTTCAGGTATATAGCTTTCCTTTATCCAAATCAAAAAATTATCGTGAACAGCATCGTCCACCTGAAAAGTTGTATTATAAATCAGCATATCATCTGTCCTTTCAATAAATTATTTTCCGCAAACATAGCAATTATTTCAGAATATTCCATTATATTTGCGCCAACAAAAGCAAAACGTTGACAAACGTTATATCAGTGGCATAAAAATGGGGCGTTAGCTCATCTGGCTAGAGCGCGACACTGGCAGTGTCGAGGTGATCGGTTCGAGTCCGATACGCTCCACAAAATGAAAAGAGTAACTTATGATAAGTTACTCTTTTTTTTATTTTAAACCTGTGATTGGCTTTGTAGCCAAGCTTCATTAAGACATTTATATTACCCCGAAATGTTTCAAAGCCTTGTAAAGTCCATTATTGTCCACCGTATCAGTGACAAAGTCGGCAACTGACTGAACTTTTTCGGACGCATTTCCCATCGCCACTCCTATTCCGGCGGCCTTCAGCATGGGGATATCATTACCGCCATCACCGCACGCCATTATTTCAGAAACTTTAACCCTGTAGTAATCGGCAAATAACGAGAGGCCGGTTGCCTTACTTGTCCCTGCAACATTAACATCAGCAAATAAAGGATGCCAGCGTGTTGCGGAAAGACCAGACAGAAGCGGCATTACTTTTTGTTCTGTTTCCTCATCAAAATAAAAACAAAGTTGACAGCATTCTTTTCTTTCAAACATCTCTTCGATGTCGACAACCGGCGGAACCGGATGCTCAACAATTCCGGCAATCTGTTCGACAGTCGGGGTAAGGCGATTGACAAATACACCTTCATTTAATTCGAGAGCGACTGCAAAATCAAATTCCCGTGCAAGCTCCATTGATTTTCTAAAATCCTGTGCAGGTATTGCTACTTTTCTTATCACACTTCCGTCACGCAATACACACTCTGCTCCATTAAGTGCAATAACTCCATCATACGGCACAGCATCATCAATCTCATGAAGATCACTTGCCGCTCTACCGGTAGCAATCACAATCTTAATTCCACTATCATGTACTTTTTTAAGAGCATCTATAGAGGATTGCGACACCTTATGAGTTTCAAAACTCAACAAAGTTCCATCTACATCAAGCAATAATACCTTTATCATACTATCTATATTTTTGGGCTACAAAGTTACTGAAAAGTTTCTCATGGCCTACAACGATAAGCACGAGATCGTGTTAAAAAAGATATCATATATACAATAAAAAAGGACCTTTATTCAAGGTCCTTTTTTATCACTTCATCCATTTCTTTTATTCGTTTCTCACGATCCTTGATAGGACCGTCTTTCGTATCACCTTTGAATACATTATCTGCACGATCGGTAACTTCAGTGCTCCATTCTTCAAACTCATTCTTAGCCGGACGGCCATTCGGTTCGATATTTTCTTCAGCAATCGAATCGTGTCTGTTAATCATATCATCCATATCTTCTCTTTTTTTATTGGTTACAATGATAATACAATATAAAAAGAGAAAAGTTCCGGGCGTTAATGTTTTTTGGACAACTCGCGTTCGCGTATCTGCAACTGTTCTTTATACAACTGGGGACGGAAAGGGACATAAAGGGTATAATCACTTTCAACCGCCTTGCCTCCCACCAGTGCCGGTGTCCAATTTGGCATTTCCTTCACAATGCGAAGAGCTTCTTCAGCAAACTCCGGATGAGTTGATTTCAATATATGAGGACGAAGAATCACTCCCTCCTTATCTATAGTAAACTCACACAAAGCATATCCCGAGACATTGTTTTTAAGCAATTCCGCAGGATAAACCATTTGTCCGGCTGCATATTCCTGCACACAAACGTCAGTCAGGTGGGGTAATTCTTCTATTTGCTTTCCCGAATGCGTTTTGAGTTTCGGACCGACAGAGTAAATCCCCACATACATCGGCCTTTTGTAAGCGTCCGGCTGTTCTTTGGTACGGTTCTCCAGTTCTTTCAATAAAGCGGTTGCTTCCTCCGCTAATGCCTGTTCTAAAATATTTTCTCCCTGAGATAATATATAAGCCGACTGACAAACCAACACAAGCCGCTCCATCAAAGTACCTTTCATGGGTGACCACTTCCGTCCCATCATCTCTTTTCCTTTCGCATCTGTCGATGAGAAGTAATAAACAACTCCATCCAGTCCGGCTGTCGAACCGTCCAAATCCTGTATCTGGCTGGTTACCAGACGGGCGATAGCTCCCAAAGACTGGTATAAGGACTGACTGATCTCCACTGATTTAGTTTCCACTTTCACCGTTCCTTTCTCTGCCTGCCAATAGGTACGCGACAAAGTATTCGCAATCAACAGACAACGTCCGTTCTTCTTCTCTACCGACATTGCATATTCCGGTGAAAAAGAAGGAATGGCTACAAAACGCGCGTAAGGACGCTGTTGAAAACCTGTATTAAGCAAAGAAAAGACATTTCGATAATACTCACCCAACTCACCCGTATAGGTAGTAAAAGGCTTCACCGGCTCCAGATAGTCGATCTGAGCTGACAGGCGAAACGATAAAGTCAATAGCAGAAGAGAAATAACAATCTTTTTCATAAGTGTTCCCCGATTTTCGGTACATTCGGCAACAAAGATACAAATTATTTCGATGGTTCGTGATAAAATTATATCTTTGC
>OLET01000828.1_pt1 | contig 8288 bp, 9 predicted proteins | sample 1602871 | NCBI WGS metagenome assembly OLET01 (sample SAMN02674792, study PRJEB24791) | human gut metagenome, SKBSTL006 | isolation source: stool | host: Homo sapiens | place: USA
GCGGATCTGTGGAATCATTGATGATCAGGTCATATCTGGCCTTTTTATTCCGCAGGAACCGAAGGCCGTCTTCATAATAAATGTTGACTCTCTCATCCTTCAGTCCCTGGGCAATATCCGGAAACATCTCCGCACATACATCCACAAACATTTTATCGGATTCCACCACATCAATGCTCTCAATCTGTGGATAATGGATCAGTTCTCTGGCAACTCCACCGTCACCGCCGCCGATGATCAGAACATTTTTTACATTGGGATGTACTGTCATTGGCACATGCGTAACCATCTCATCATAAATAAATTCATCTTTATCAGAGAATACGATCTCACCGTCCAGAGCCACAAATCTCCCAAATTCTTCAGACTCAAACACATCGATTCTCTGAAATTCACTTTCCCCTGAAAATAACTGTCGGTTAATCCGGACAGAAAGCTTTACATTTCCTGTATGGAACTCGGAATACCATAATTCCATGATCAGATACCCCCTTTCAGAACCTGAAGATGTTCTACCTTCGGATCCTCCATTCCCTTCTTTTCATCGAAACGCTTAATGGTCTTCAATACGAATGTATCTACAATTTCCTTATCATCGTTCCAATACAGACTCTGGTCCTCCAATACCTGGTCGAGAGAATCATTATTAAAGATATATGTCTTATAGATTTTTCTCCATAATTCGCGATCAGCTTCATATGAGTTATCATCAGAGGCCATATAATCCTTATATATATCAGTTTCTACAATCTTCTCATATAGTTCCTTCACGAAGTCCTGATCGTTTGCCCAAGTCCTTTTTTGATTGGCAATAAACTCGGACAGCTGCTTATTGACTTCCAATTGGGCAATAAACTTATTTTCCACAAACTTTTTGTTGGGATACAATTCTTCTTTCGTGGGTGCCAATTTAGCTTTTGCCGCATCAATACGCTTTTGCGCATACTCTGTCAATGCTATCATCAGCATTAGCAAATAGTTGTAAAGGTCATACGCCTTTGAAAGACTAAAGAATAACTCTTTCTCCGCTGAGTCTAGATTTTTGCTGCCATTCTGATAATAGGCATATACTATCTGTATAATCTTAAGACGAATAAGAACTCTGTTGATCATAATTCAAATTAATACTGTTGTTATCGAACTGCAAAAGTAGATATTTTTAATGAGTTTCCACAAATAAATCACATTTTTTAATGCAGTATTTGATTCTCTGCGCTTTTTCTTTTGACAGTTTAAAAAAAATATCCAATTTTGAAGCCGATTATAAACGGACCGAAATATATGGAAGATTTAAAAAAGAAAATGAGCGCAGACATGAATGATAAGGAGATCGTATTCTCCAAGTCCATTAAAGCAGGTAAACGCATCTATTACCTCGATGTAAAAAAGAACCGTAAAGATGAAATGTTCCTTGCTATTACAGAGAGCAAAAAGGTGATAATGGGAGAAGGCGATGATTCTCAGGTGAGTTTCGAAAAACACAAGATTTTCTTATATAGAGAAGATTTTCAGAAATTCATGGCAGGATTGACAGAAGCTATCTATTTCATTGATCGCAATGACATGAACGACTATATCAGCCGTTTAACCCAGGAAGCAGATATGGAAAAAGAGCAAGCTGCTATTGAAGAAGAAGCAAAAGAGGAAAAATTGGGGAGTGAAATCAAGATTGACATTGATTTTTAAGAAGAAAGCTCTTTGATATATCAAAAAAAGACCGTACCTTTGCACCGCTTTTTTGCGACATCGTGTGATAATCCACATCGTGTAATGGTGAATTAAGCAAACTAACTTAATTTAGAGTAACACAATTTTTTAAAGAAATGAAATCAATTGAAGTAAAAGGAACTGCAAGAACAATTGCAGAACGCTCTTCAGAACAAGCAAGAGCTTTGAAAGAAATTCGTAAAAACGGTGGTGTACCTTGCGTACTTTACGGAGGTAATGAAGTAGTTCACTTTACAGTGCCTAACGAAGGTCTTCGTAATTTGGTTTATACTCCGCATATCTATGTAGTAGACTTGATTATCGACGGCAAAAAAGTAAACGCTATCCTGAAAGATATTCAATTCCATCCTGTAAAAGATACTATCCTACACGTAGACTTCTATCAGATCGATGAAGCTAAACCTATCGTAATGGAAGTTCCTGTACAGTTGGAAGGTCTTGCAGAAGGTGTGAAAGCCGGTGGTAAGTTGGCTTTGCAGATGCGTAAGATTAAAGTGAAAGCTTTGTATAACGTTATTCCTGAAAAACTGACAGTGAACGTTTCTCACCTCGGTTTAGGTAAGACTGTAAAAGTTGGCGAATTGAGCTTCGAAGGCCTTGAATTGATGAGTGCTAAAGAAGCTGTGGTATGTGCCGTTAAGTTGACTCGTGCAGCAAGAGGTGCAGCAGCTGCAGCCGGCAAGTAATTTGAGACTATTCCTGTAAAGAGATTTACTTTAAACGCAGATTAATGCAGATGAAAGCAGATGTTAAGTCTGTACTAGTTTGTATTAATCTGCGTTTCTTTTTCTATATTAATGAACTGTTTTACGGATAAGTAATGATAAAATATTTAATTGTCGGACTGGGAAACATTGGCCCTGAATATCATGAAACCCGGCACAATATCGGATTTATGACGGTAGAAGCATTGGCAAGAATCAATAATGCTCCTCCTTTTATTGACGGACGTTACGGATTCACAACCAGCTTTTCAGTCAAAGGGCGCCAGTTAATCCTGCTGAAACCTTCCACCTTCATGAACCTAAGCGGTTTCGCTGTCCGCTACTGGATGCAAAAAGAAAACATCCCATTAGAAAATGTGCTGATAGTGGTAGATGACTTGGCACTTCCTTTCGGTACTTTACGTTTAAAAGGAAAAGGGAGTGACGCTGGACATAATGGATTGAAGCATATTGCCTCAACCTTAGGAACACAAAATTATGCCCGTCTGCGATTTGGTATCGGTAATGATTTCCCACGTGGCGGGCAGATTGATTATGTACTGGGACATTTCACAGATGAAGACTGGAAGACAATGGAGGAAAGGCTGGCAACGGCAGGTGAGATTATTAAAAGTTTCTGTCTTGCCGGAATTGATATCACTATGAACCAGTTCAATAAAAAATAAAGATAATAACTAAAATGGCTGAAGCAAGAATAGACAAATGGATGTGGGCTGTACGTATCTTCAAAACACGTACGATAGCAGCAGAAGCTTGTAAAAAAGGCCGTGTCACCATAAATGGAGCACTCGTCAAGGCCGCACGTATGGTAAAGCCGGGAGATGTAATTCAGGTTAAAAAGCCGCCTATCACATATTCATTCAAAGTGCTGCAAGCAATTGAAAAACGTATAGGAGCCAAACTCGTCCCCGAAATGATGGAGAACGTCACAACTCCTGACCAATATGAACTATTGGAAATGAGTAAGATCAGCGGCTTCATTGACCGAGCACGAGGAACCGGACGTCCTACCAAAAAAGATCGACGAAATCTGGAAGAGTTTACAACACCAGAATTTATGGACGACTTTGATTTTGAATTTGATTTCGATAGCGAAGACTAACCGAATTAACGCCTAAGCAAGGTTTCCTTTGTTACATATTGTCATTTTAGGCACGAATTACAGAATGCTCGTTTTATAAAAAAACGGTCACACAAAACAACAGGATAATCCGTGCCTGAAATTACTACTTACAGATTTGCCCTTACTGCATCAATCAATTCCTGATACTCAGCATCCGTCAAATAAACCTTTCCCGGATTCATCTGGAATATACCACCATAGTCAGGACCATCCACATATTTCGGAGCCAAATGAAAATGTAAATGAGATAATTTATCCGAATAAGCACCATAATTTATCTTTTCCGGTTGAAATGCTTTCTGCATGGCGCGGGTAACTCGTGTCACATCTGCCATAAAAGCATTACGATCTTCATCGCTCAATTCATTCAAATCGTTTGCGTGATCCTTGTAGGCAACAAGGCAACGTCCTCGATAAGTTTGTTCCTTAAACAGGAATACACGTGATACACTCAACTGCGCAATCTCAATCATCAGATTATGCAGCGTTTCATTGTTCTGACAATACAGACATTCTTTAGGATCGCTTTTCATGATACAATTATTTTATATTTTAACGAAACAAAAATAGGTGTTCTATTTTTATCCGACCTGTACTTTTTCGCTTTTTTGATCGATTAATTGGTACACATCCTCTTTCTCACCTACCACCCACACTACATCCCCTTCTACAAGCGGCACATTTACATCCGGTACCATCAACGCACCGTCCTCATTTTCAATGCCCGCTATCATACAGTGATACTTATCACGAATACCCGATTCACGAATTGTCTTACCTAGAAAGACAGAATCTGCATCTATGATAAACTGCCTCAAAGCCATTTCACTCTTTTCATATACATCCCAGTCGATCTTTGCGCCATTTTGCATAGCCTCATTAAAAACACTCAATTGCTCATCCGTTCCTATCACTTGTATCTTATCCATTGGGAACAAACGGACGGAGCCTCCGGGAATGTTAATCCTTCTCTTTCCACGAAGAATAGAAGCTACATGTACACCGAACTTCTTTCCCAAATTCAGTTCCAGCAATGTTTTACCAGCCCAAGAAGATTCTCCGGGAATTTCCATATCGGCAAGATGTAAATCATGAGACAACAAACGTCCGGCATATTCCGGTTTCTTTTCTCCCAGATATTCTGCACGCACATCTCTTGAACGAAGATTCTGAAAGAAACGTCGCTCAATTAATATTGACTGTTTTTTCAAACGGCGTGACCATACCATAAGCAACACGACAAGCACAGCAACCCCTATTATTAAGCCGATAGATGCTTTGAACAATCCCGATATTACAAAAATAACGAACAGTGCCGCTATCATAATCCGGATAACGATAGTAGAAACTAAGGGAGCACGATTCGTACGGCTATCATGCCACAAAGTCACAAACTCGACCGAATGATTTTTCTTCACCATAATAGCACGCAAAAAAGGAGCAATACATAGAATAACAAAGACCGCTCCCAACAGTGACGCCCAGAAATGGGGTAAGTTCTCCTTAAAGAACGGTACCACAAAGCGGAAAGAAAGAGCAATGATAGATATGCTGACTATCGAATAAACAACTGTAATACGCACCATTGCTATCAATAACTTTTTCCACAGATTTTCGTGATTTAGTGCGGTTTGCGATCCGGAAGAATAACGCATCAAGAACTTTCTCCAGGATTCCGGCAAGTGAGCATCAACAAAAGTGGAAGCGGGTTCCGCCAGACGAATCATATAGGGAGTTAGAAAAGTGGTAATAACGGAAACTGCCACCACTATCGGATACAGGAAATCACTCGTCACATGCAAAGATACTCCCAACGAGGCTATAATAAATGCAAACTCACCGATTTGTGTCAAACTAAAGCCACATTGCATAGCTGTTTTCAAGGGCTTTCCAGAAAGAATTACTCCAAATGTTCCGAAAATTGCCTGTCCCAAAATTACTGCCAGAGTAATTACTATGATAGGTATGGCATACTCCACAATCATTGCCGGATCTACCATCATACCCACCGATACGAAAAAGATAGCCCCGAAAAGATCTTTGACCGGTTTCACTAATCGATCTATGGATTCCGCTTCGATGGTCTCGGCTAAGATAGACCCCATAATGAACGCACCGAATGCGGCGGAGAATCCCGTATTGGCAGCCATTACCACCATACCGAAACATAATGCCAGGGATACGATAAGTAAAGTCTCCTCTCCCATTAGTTTCCTGCAACGTTTCAGAAATTCAGGAATTAAATAAATGCCCACTACAAACCATAAAATAAGGAAGAACAATAACTTTCCGATACTTTCCAACATCTCCGTGCCTTCAAAATTATGACTTACTGCCATAGTGGAAAGCATCACCATTAAAACGATAGCCAATATATCTTCCAGAATCAAGATACTTAACACAAGCCCTGTGAACTGTTTTTTTCTCAATCCCAGATCATCAAATGCTTTATAAATAATAGTAGTAGAGGACATTGCAATCATACCGCCCAGGAACAGACTATCCATTCGGTGCCATCCGAAACTCATACCGACTCCTATCCCCAACAAAATCATACAAAAGATAATGGTACAAGCAGCTATGATAGCGGAACCACCCACTTTTACAATCTTTTTAAAACTAAATTCAAGCCCGAGAGCGAACAATAAAAAGATAACACCAATATCCGCCCATGTCTTAATGTTGGCACTATCCATTACTGAAGGCGTAAACGGCATATGAGGACTTGCCAAAAATCCGGCAACGACATACCCCAACACTAGAGGCTGCTTCAACTTCTTGAATAACAGAGTCATGATACCGGCACAGATCAATATCAGTGCGAGATCAGCTATAAGAGTAGGTAATTGAGACATTAGTTCATCGTATTTGATGACAAAATTATAATATTTCTATGGCATAAACAACATATTAACGGATATGTTTCATAGTAACCGTCATAAAATCAATTAGCCCCGGAAAACGTTGACATATTTCCGAGGCTAACCTATAAAATAGAGTTTAATCTTTATTTTCTAAAAGGTGGTTTCACCACTACTGCTTTCAGTTTACGTCCGCGCATATCAATGCAAATTTCAGTACCGATTTTACTATATTCCGGTTTCACATACCCCATACCAATACCAATTTTACGGGTAGGCGACATAGTACCGGATGTAACCACTCCAATCTTCTCTCCTTCCTGGTTCACTAGTTCATAACCGTGACGAGGAATCCCCCGGTCAATCATTTCAAAGCCGACTAATTTACGAGTTGTTCCTTCCGCTTTCTGCTTCTCTAACATAGGACGGTTGATAAAGTTTTTGCCTTCTACAAATTTCGTGATCCAGCCCAAACCGGCTTCTATAGGTGAAGTCGTATCATCCAAATCATTGCCATAGAGACAGAAGCCCATTTCCAGTCGGAGTGTATCACGCGCTCCCAACCCCACCGGTTTAATACCAAATTCTTCACCAGCTTCGAAAATAGCTGTCCAAATTGTATCGGCAGCACTCGGATAGAAATAGAGTTCAAAACCTCCTGCACCCGTATAACCTGTATTAGAGATTATCACATTGTCCTCGCCTGCAAACTTTCCAACTTTAAAAGCATAATATGGAATAGATGATAAATCAACATCCGTCAGTTTTTGCAAAGCAAGAATTGCTTTCGGACCTTGCACAGCAAGCTGACCTATATTATCAGAGGAATTTTCCAACTCCGCCCCTTCTGTATTATGAGACACACACCAATCCCAATCTTTATCCATATTGGCAGCATTAACCACCAACAAATATTTTTCCGGTTCATAATGATAAACCAGTAAATCGTCTACAATACCACCATCTTCATTAGGGAAGCAGGTATATTGTATCTTACCGGGAGTTAATGCCGCCACATTATTGGAAGTCACTTTCTGTAGAAAAGCCAATGCATTCGGACCTTTCACCCAAAATTCTCCCATGTGGGATACATCAAACACACCGACTGAATTGCAAACAGTCAGATGTTCATCAATGATGCCGGAGTATTCTATCGGCATATTATAACCGGCAAACTCGTGCATTTTAGCACCTAGTGCTATATGTTTCTCTGTAAACGGAGTGGTTTTCATGAATCTCAGTTTTTAAGTATTAAGTATTAAGTTTATATATCAGGTATATCCGTAATTGAAAATCATCTGGAAGCTACCAGCTCGGCGATCTTCACAATAACGTTCATCGCCTTTTCCATATTCTGAATAGGAACAAACTCATAACGTCCGTGAAAATTCAGACCACCGGCAAAGATATTCGGACATGGCAGACCTTTGAAAGAAAGCTGCGCACCGTCCGTACCTCCACGAATTGGCTTCACATTCGGTTTCACGCCTACGGCTTCCATAGCAGCAAAAGCGATGTCAATAATGTGCATTACCGGTTCTATCTTTTCACGCATATTATAATATTGGTCGCGCAATTCAAGAGTTACAGTGCCTTCACCATATTCAGTATTCATCCGGGCAACCAGGCGTTCTATCTCTTTCTTACGTTCTTCGAATTTAGCCCGGTCATGGTCACGAATAATATAAGAAACAGTGCATTGCTCCACTTCGCCCTGAATACCGATCAAATGATAGAATCCCTCGTAGCCTGTCGTATGTTCCGGTCTTTCTATAGAAGGCAACAGAGTGATAAACTGATTGGCAAGATAGATCGAGTTAATCATCTTATTTTTGGCGTACCCAGATCGGA
>OLET01000833.1_pt1 | contig 8244 bp, 9 predicted proteins | sample 1602871 | NCBI WGS metagenome assembly OLET01 (sample SAMN02674792, study PRJEB24791) | human gut metagenome, SKBSTL006 | isolation source: stool | host: Homo sapiens | place: USA
GGAACAAAAGAAGATAACACGTCTATTGTCTCTCATAGACGAGCGCATTGCTACCCAAAACAAAATCATTGAGAAACTGCAATCCTTAATTAAAGGGCTTGCAGTTGCGCTAACTACCAAAGAAAAGGCTAACATTGCAATTTCTCAGTGTTTAGAGTGTCATAGCTCAACACTTCAAGAGAGCGAGGTTTTGTCTAGTGGACTATGCAAAGTGTTTGGTGCAAATGGATTGGTTGGTTATAAAGATGTGCCACAAATGAACGGTGATGCGATACTGGTAATCAAGGATGGTTCGGGTGTTGGTACAGTTTCCTATGCACAGGGCAAATTTTCGGTAATTGGCACACTCAACTATCTTACTGTCATAGGCAACAATGATTTGCGGTATCTGTACTTTGCGCTGTCAGTGTTCAACTTTCAACCGTACAAAACTGGTATGGCGATACCACATATCTACTTCAAAGATTATGGTAAAGCGAAAATATATTGTCCTTCACTTGCTGAACAAAAGCGTGTCGCAAACGTGCTTGACAAATTGGAGAGCAAACTTTTTGTTGAGCAAGAACTTCTTGCGTCATTCAATCAACAAAAACTGTATTTGTTGGGGAAGATGTTTATATGAACATCTTCCTTAATAGATATTGTTTCTGTATTTGATATTTCTGTAATAGTTGCCTTTCAACATCCTCTTTAAGCGATAACACTGAAAGAAGATGACTAATTTCTTTTTGCCTATCTAAATCTGGTATTGGGCATTTTATGTGATTTATATCCTTTAGGTAGGCTGTTTTCATCGTACCTTCAGTTACAACACGTTCAACTTCTTTTTGAAAATATGAAGATTGCATAAAGTAATAAAGAAATTCAACATCAATATTTGTATTAGGGACAATACCTAAAATTCCTTGTTTGGTACAGACTGGATATTTGTTTATAGAAATAGCACCGATTGTTGCTCCATTAGAGTATATAATGGAGTGCGTAGGAATCAGCCATGCTGAAGATTTTTTGAGTCCTAACTCTGTAATATAGTCTTTGTTAGCCGATAAATATTTATTGCTCAAATCGTCTATTTTTATGAAAGGAATGCTGCCGTTATCATAAAATTCTGTATTTGACGTAGTGGGTGTTCCACCCTCACCTGCTTTACTATATAATGTTTCAAATGCCACTAACTGCCCACATTTCAGAGTTATTATATCATCTATAAGCCCTTTAATTAAGGATTGCTGTACAGTAATGTCCGCAATTATTCATCGGTGCTATTCTTCACAAACAAATATGATTCCACTGTCCGAATTACTCAAACAATGTTCTGATAGAAATCGCAGTGGCTCTGATTTGCAAGTTCTTTCGGTTAGTAACAAATACGGATTTATAGCTCAATCAGACCAATTTGAGGACAGAGAAGTAGCAAGCGATGATACCTCAAATTATAAGGTTGTGAAGAAAGGTATGTTTGCATACAATCCTGCTCGTATAAATGTTGGCTCAATAGCATTGTACGAAATGGACAGTAATGGTATTGTTAGTCCCATGTATGTTTGCTTTACTACAAAATCAGAATTATTACCCAGTTATCTAAAGTACTATTTTGCATCACAAACATTCAAACATGAAATGTATAAACGCCTGGAAGGCAGTGTTCGCTTATGTCTTACTTTTGAGGAGTTGTGCAATATAGAAATTCATTTGCCAAGTATTGAGCAACAAAAGAATATCAGTAAGTACATTTCAAAAATCGAAAACAATCTTTCATTAGTGGATAGCATATTTTCTAAATATCAGCAGCAACGAAGATACCTGCTCTCGCAAATGTTTATATGAACATCTGCGAGAGCAAAAATTGCTTCAATTCTTGTAAAATAGAAATGCCCCTTTGTTCGACTTCAAGTTTAGTATAAAAAGCATCAATAATTTTACATATATGCTGTTGCTTTGGTATAGGAGGTAGTCTAATTTCTACCTTTTGAAATATATCCATTCTCAAAGATGGTACAGTAGAACCAACTGAATTTCTAACAAAATAAGAATTTAATGTATTCATAAAATGGTAACAATACTTTGGTATAATACATGAAGCGAAATCCGTTATGGCGTAACACCTTTGGTGTAAAGCAAATTTCCCATTATAATATCGAGGATAAAAACTTTGTCCTTCGCCAGCATAAATAACAGCTTCTTTGTCAAACGAATAAGTTGGAAACCATTTTAATTCTTCTGAACGGTCAAAGAAAGGATACCAATCTTCTTGATGTTCTGTATTAGCATCTTGCACGTCACCAGCACCATTCGTAATATGTGCAATTTCGCCTAAACGTATGGTATGAGCATCTGCTATTGAATGAAAGAGTAAATCTGTTATTGCGGACTTTAGTTTTTTCAAATCCTCAATGATTTTGTTTTGGGTGGCGATACGCTCATCCAATAGTCGAAATAGCTCTGCTATTTTTGTGCGTTCTGCATGGTTCTCAGGAAAGTAGAATTCAAATCCGTTAAAATCAGATGTCGTTATCTGATTTATTCTTGCTCCTAGATTTTCTCCCACTTGCGAAAAATACTTCTTTGTACTTAGTAATGGAAGTATAAATGGGTTATCGTTAGCTCGATATACCATCATAAATGCCCCAAATGTATTGTTAGCATCTTCTTGTTTTATTATAGCATTTTTACCTATCAGTCGTTGGCTGCCATTTCTTGCACATACTAAAATATCATTCTCTTTCGTAATGATTTTGTCCTTAATATGTTTATTAACACGTACTAAATCAGAATAGTCTATCATTCCGTTTTTTATATTCGAGGAACGAAAGACAATAATTCCGTTATTATCTACAACATCAGAAGGTTTATATGTTAAACCTATAATTGTTTCACCGATTTCACCTAATGAATGTTTCTTCCACTCTCCACTAAACTCAGGGAATCTCAAATGGGGAACATTACCTATTATATTTCTCTAATTATTAGAACCAATTAAATTCAAGATTATGAATCAGAAGACAATTAGAGAAATTTCGGACGCATGGCGAGAGAACAAGCGACCGTATGTGAAACAATCGACATTGGCAGCCTACATGTTGATTCTTGAAAATCACATTTTGCCAAAGTTTGGTGAGAGTAACGAACTTCATGAAAATGATGTACAAGGCTTTGTGCTTGAAAAGTTGGAAGGCGGATTGAGCATGAAATCTGTTAAGGACATTCTTGTTGTCCTAAAGATGGTTATGAAATTCGGGGTGAAAAACGAATGGATGAACTATTACGAATGGGATATTAAGTACCCAACAGACGTTGCTGGTAAAAAGTTGGAGGTCTTGTCCGTGGCAAATCATAAAAAGATTCTGAACTATATTCAGAGCCACTTTTCCTTTCCGGGACTTGGTATCTATATCAGCCTTAGTACCGGTCTGCGTATAGGGGAGATCTGTGCTTTGAAATGGAGCGACATCAATGTATATGACGGGATTCTAACCGTTAACCGGACGATAGAACGCATCTATATCATAGAAGGAGAGAGAAAACATACAGAGCTGGTCATCAACACGCCAAAGACAAAAAACTCTTGCCGTGAAATCCCGATAAACAAAGAATTGCTTACTATGTTAAAGCCTTTGAAAAAAGTAATTAATGACGATTATTACATTCTTACTAATGATGAGCGTCCGACAGAGCCACGCACATATCGCAACTACTATAAAAGGCTTATGGAGAAACTTGATATTCCCAAGCTGAAGTATCATGGACTGCGTCATAGCTTCGCGACTCGCTGTATAGAAGTCGGTTGTGACTATAAGACCGTTAGTGTATTACTGGGACATTCCAACATTTCGACTACACTGGACTTATATGTTCACCCCAATATGGAACAGAAAAAGCGATGCATAGCTAAGGTGTTCAAGTCACTTGGTAAATAGAGTTATATACAGAGCGAGGAAATTTAGTATCGCAATTTCTTCGCTCTATTTAATTATCACATTTTACTTAATCTGTTTCATCTACAGTGTCAAGTTTAGTTGATATTTTACTCAAGGTTTTCGATATTTCTTCAAGAGAAACTTGAACTGTTTTGTGTGGAGAGACAGAATGGGGTTTGACAAGACCTGCGACCAAATCTTGAGCTGCATCTTCCAATGGACTTTGTACGAGTATGTTAATGCGGTTGACAAAAGTTTTGATGGGAATGATGGAGTTTAAACGATATTTGTCATTATAGCTAACTTCCGTAATTATATTGAAATCCTTATCTTTCCATTTTTGATTAATATCTTCACACCATCCAATAAGGCAGTTCCAAGATTTGCCAGAAGAGATATATACAGGGTTCTGTGAAGTATTGGTGTACATGTTGCGGAATTTATCATCAAGATTGTTGATTAGGTCATCTCCAAAGCTTGTTATCACGTTAGATGCGTCAAATTGGCTCGGATTGGATATTTGCAGAATAAAGGCTTTTTTATTTACAATGATTCGGCAGACGAGATGAGGTCGATGTTCCTCCTCCCACTGGCGTTTGATTTCATTTAGTTGGGCTTGATTTTGTTTTAGAGTTAAAAATGTTACAGCAATCATAGCGAATGATGCAATGGCTCCGATGTAAGAAGCCCAAAAGGAAAGCCATGTCTGCGAATCGCCAATAATCGGGAAGTGAGAAGGTATTTGAAGAACAAAATAATAGGGATTATTAGTAGTAATCCTATAAATAATAAGAAGGATAGATATTTCTTGTTGTATAATTTCATTTCATGTCATGTTAGATGTACTCGACAAAGATAAAGAATTATCTTCAATTGTATTCTTACTCATGTAAATTCCTATCTATCAATTAATCTTTTCAGGATTTTCGATAGCAGAATCGTTATTACCATTCCAATCACAGCTGATACTGTACACCATAAAACAGCCTTCCAAATCAATGCCGAGTGCAAAATCTCCGTATTGACCACTATGATGCTAGCGAAAAAAGAAAATAGGACAACCAGTATGATAATCAAGATATAGAATATCGTGTATGGTATGAAAATATGGCTGTCAACCTTACGGATTTTTCGCTCAGTTTCATTACATTTGTCTTGAATTTGGTGAAGGAACTTATCAAGGACAGTTTGCCCGAATTTTTCCGCCTGTTCCTGCGTCCCTTGTGCAATAGCCACTTTGTACTCTCGTAGAAATTCGAGCAGATTGTCCAGATTTGTAATTATATAATGCACGTTGTCATTCAGGCTGGCAAGTTCCTTGATGTTCTCTTTGAGTAGCCGTTTCTCTTCCTCCAGATATTCATTCTTTGGAGTGGCTTTTATGGATTCCGCTTCATTCATTTCAGCGGAAAAATCGAATTTCTTTTTCATGTTCGGCTTCATAGGCTTATCGTTTTAATCCTGTTTTCGTTTTCTTTCCTAACGAACGGTTGGCAACACGAGCGCATCTGCGAGCCCATTGCAAATCGTCTTCGTCCTTGTCTCTCCACGGAAGGTCGCTTTGCGAACCTCCGCCACCACCTCCAGTTACAACATTCTGCGTATCAAGTAGCCCAACAAAAATAGCTACCGCTATATCAGTAAGCTCTTGACAGTTGGCAACAAACCTGTAATCGAACTCGTCATTGAAACAGTCAAGCACTTTTCCCGGAATATAGAATCGGTATTCCTTGCCTTCATGGTTAAGGGTATAGGGAATCATGTCTGAACGGTCTGCGCGATATTGGGTGTAGTCAATAGGGACAGCCTTATGTTCTGCTGGTTGTTGGACGACTTGGGGAGTATTGTTCTTAATGGTTGTGGTCGGCTGGTGGTGCAGTTTCTTCCATGTTGTAGGAAGTTTCGAGATCATAAGATTTCTGCCGACTCCCAATTCTGAAGCCTTGTATTTGGTATTCCCATGCACGAGTGCATAACCACGGAGAATACCTTGCTTGTCCTCTCGTTCATGCACGGTATAGCCTTTCTGTGCAAGGGCATTCTTATACTCATCCCATGACCATGACGGCATCGCTCTCAACACCTCCATACAGTCCTTGTTCACCTGTGGGATGTTGCGATTTCGGATTTGTGCCGCAGTCGTCCAGCCACGTTTCTTTGCCACTCGCTCTGCTGCACGTTGCGCCCGGAGATGAATATTGTGGTCATTGTTGATATTTCCATCTTCATCCAAACGGCAAACCGCAGCATGGAGGTGGGGGACTTCACCTTTGGATTCCGTATGCAACCAAACCGAGTATTTGCTATTAGCCAAATTGGTTTGGCAAGAACGGACTTTTCCGTTCTTACCGGTAATCACTTGTTTGTCGAACTCCTCTGCGAAGTCGTGCCAGAGTTTTTGCCAGTCCTCGATGTCATAGAATCGGGTATGTTCGGGTGATGGACTCAGCTCGATTCTGATAACGGAGTTCTTTATCGGTCGATGCTGGGATAGGGTCAACTGCATGGAGTTCCATATCCCCATAGCATCCGGTTCTGAGGACAACAGATTGTCCAATACCCGATAGATTTTCTCCGGATGCTTCTTATGCTGTGATTCGCCGGTAATGTAACGGAGGTCGTTTATGCCGTGCGATATGGCTTTGGCTTTCGCAATCATTCTTCTTCGGATTTAGGGGTGGACGGAATTTTGTTCTTCTCTTTTACAGCATTCAGGAACTGGCAGACACTTTCGGCTACATTGCCAAGTTCCTTGAGCCAGTTGACCATGAACGGAATCTGATTGAACATTGCCATGCGCTGCTTTGTGGACATTCCGTGTAGGGCGGAGGTGTATTTTACGAGGTCTGACCGACAATCGTCCAGATTCTGTAACAGTACCGCTTCTTCTTTCGTGAGCCTTGCTTTTGGCTTGAAGTTATACGCACGTGATAATATGTAGTCACTTACAGTCATGCCGCATTGTCCGGCCAGTGATTTTATATGCTCCTTCTGAGTAGGAGTGACTTTTGCTCCGATGAAGACACTTCTGGTTTCTTTCGAGGAGTCCGATGTATTTTCAATATCTTCTTTCATCTGAATCATTTTATAATGGTTGAATAGGTGCGAGCTTGCGAGTACCGCACCAGCAAGGGAACTGAGCAGGCGAGAGCGCCAATGTACAACCGTAACGCAGTGAGGTTATACCTTGGCATATCTCGCAACAGTTACCTGTTGATGCTTCACGGCAAGCCGTATAGGATGTACATACAGAATTGGCAAATGGATTGGAATCAGAATTTGACCTATCCTACTATAAAAGGGTAGGGAATGAAACCGCATATTGTAATCCTTGACCACTTTGCTTTATTCCTATATATACGCCCCGACACTAAAGTAAAGTTCTACGGCTGTACTAATTGCATCAAGATTAATAATGGTAGTCAGGATTGAACTGGTATTCTTTCCCTTCCTTTATTACCATCCGTTTATTGCCGAGAAAGGTAGCTACTTTGACCGCTTTGTTGTGACCGAGTTTTACGCCCTGTAACCCGTAGCCGTTTTTCAGTCGCTCCAGATAGTTGTCGTAACCGGTAATATTGCCATCGGCAAAAATGGCATCCAACGCAGCACGATGTACGCTCTCCGGGATTTCCTTGTATGGTTCAAAAGGTTCTTTGGTCGGTCGTCCGAGTTTCTTCTCTTTGGATATATAGGATTCCACTGGTTCAGGCAAGGCACATTCGTTTATGCGGAAAGCGAAAGGCTCAAACTCCCGGTCACGGATATGAATGGCTTCGACACAGCTGATAGTTTTATCATCTTTATCCACTTCTACCTGCATGATGGTTTCCGCTTTGTTGTTGAGTTCCGTGCCAATGTGACCACGGGCATGTTCATCATTCTTGTTCTGATGCAGGATGGTGTGGATATGAATTTGGCGGTCGTCAGTCCACTGCATGAATTTGGAGATTATATTGGTGGCTTCATTCGGAGAATTGATGTCATACATAAAATCCCTGATGCCATCTATAATGACCAGTCCCAAATTCGGAATTGTGCCAATGGCCTGTTCGACTATTGCAAGTCTCATTTCGGGAGAATATTTCCGCAGACCTAACATAATCAGATTGTCAGAATCGGCATTCTTTGGTAATCCCGCCAAACATAGAATGCGTTGTAGTACCTTTTGACAATGAGGCTCTCCTTGTTCGGTGTCGATATACAATATCGTCCGTTTATTTTCCGGGAACGATGAACGGTAATGGAGCACAGTGCTATTGGCCAATGCGGAAGCGGCAATGGCTGAAACATTGAAAGTCTTCTTGCTCTTGGCTTTACCGATGGA
>OLET01000839.1_pt1 | contig 8198 bp, 7 predicted proteins | sample 1602871 | NCBI WGS metagenome assembly OLET01 (sample SAMN02674792, study PRJEB24791) | human gut metagenome, SKBSTL006 | isolation source: stool | host: Homo sapiens | place: USA
TGTGCTCTTCCGATCTTGATACGCGTGATTTAAATTATGATAAGTTTTTTGTGGAAGGAAGTGAGGAGGTCTCCAAAATAGAAGATTACCATTCTCATAATACCCGTCGTCTTGATGTTGAGGGGATGAAAGAACTTCTCTTGAAACTTGATTTTATTCGCGAAGATCTTGGCCTTGAAAAATAGAATTGATAGCAATCAAGGTCAAATAAATTAATTCCTCTTTATTTATGAAAGTTTTAGTAACCGGTGCGAAAGGTTTTGTCGGGCGGAATCTTGTATCCCAATTGCGCAATATTCAAAGTGGCAAAGCAAAAAATTACGCTTTGTCCGGAAACGAGTTGATCATTTTTGAATATGATGTAGATAGTGCCCCTTCTGAATTGGATGACTATTGCCGACAGGCTGATTTCATTTTTAATCTGGCCGGTGTAAACCGTCCATTGGATCAGTCTGAATTTATGAAAGGGAACTTTGGTTTTGCTTCTACGCTTCTTGCTTCATTGAAGAGACATGGAAATACTTGCCCTATCATGATATCCTCTTCTACACAAGCCGCTTTGGATAATCCTTATGGAGCCTCTAAACGGGCGGGTGAACAATTGTTGTTTGAGTATTCCCGGGAAACGGGATCGAAAGTGTTGGTATACCGTTTTCCCAATGTCTTTGGTAAATGGTGCCGCCCTAATTATAATAGTGCAATAGCTACTTTTTGCTATAACATAGCACATGATCTTCCCATTCAGGTCAATGATCCGAATGTGGAGATGAATCTTGTATATATAGATGATGTTGTGGATGAATTAATCTCTGCTTTGACGGGCAATGAACATCGGGAAGGAGCTTATTGTAAAGTATCTGCTGTATACACTGTTACTTTGGGAGCAATTGTGGAATTGCTATATTCTTTCCGTGAGAACCGTAACAATTTGGGAGTTCCCCATGTGGGAGATGCTTTTACTAAGAAACTTTACTCCACCTATCTCTCTTATCTGCCGAAAGATGGATTTGGCTATCCTTTGAAGATGAATGTGGATGCCCGTGGCAGTTTCACGGAGATTATCCGCAGTACGGACCGGGGACAGTTCTCGGTTAATATTTCCAAGCCACATATTACAAAAGGTAACCATTGGCATCATACCAAAAACGAAAAGTTTGTGGTTGTAAGTGGCCAAGGTGTCATCCGTTTTCGTAACGTGTATGATTCATCCTCTGAGATTCTAGAATATTTTGTTTCAGGTGATAAACTTGAAATAATTGATATTCCTACCGGTTATACCCATAATATTGAGAACCTGGGTGATACGGATATGATAACTTTTATGTGGTGTAACGAGTGTTTTGATCCCGGTAGGCCGGATACTTATTTTGAAGAAGTTTAATAGCATTATGGAAATCAAACTGGATTATTCAGATATCAAGTTTCGGTATAATGGCAAACTGAGACTGTTGATTATAGTCGGTACCCGTCCGGAGATTATCCGGTTGGCTGCCGTAATAAATAAATGCCGTCGATATTTTGATTGTATTTTGGCTCATACCGGACAGAATTATGATTATAATCTGAACGGAGTCTTTTTTCATGACCTGGGCTTACAGGCTCCGGATGTCTATATGGATGCTGTAGGGGATGATTTGGGTTCGACAATGGGTAATATTTTGAATGCGAGCTATAAACTGATGTCACACTTACGCCCTGATGCCGTTTTGGTTCTCGGTGATACCAATTCTTGCCTAAGTGTAATCAGCGCTAAACGCTTGCATATTCCTATTTTTCATATGGAAGCCGGTAACCGTTGCTTTGATGAGTGCCTTCCTGAAGAGACAAACCGGCGTATTGTAGACATTATTTCTGATATGAATCTTTGCTATTCGGAGCATGCCAGACGGTATCTGAATGCTTCGGGTGTGGCAAAGGAACGTACTTATGTAACCGGTTCTCCGATGGCCGAGGTTCTGTCTGAGAACCTTTCTGCTATAGAATCTTCGGATATCCACGCCAGATTGGGTTTGAGGAAAGGACAATATATCCTGCTGTCTGCACATCGGGAAGAGAATATTGATACTGACAAGAACTTCGCTTCATTGTTTGAAGGCATAAATGCGATGGCTGAAAAGTATGACATGCCTGTACTTTACAGTTGCCATCCTCGTAGCCGTAACCGCCTGGAATCAAGTGGATTTAAACTGGATAGCCGGGTGATTCGGCATGCCCCTCTGGGGTTCCATGACTATAACTGCTTGCAGATGCATGCTTATGCCGTGGTCAGTGATAGCGGGACATTACCGGAGGAAAGTTCTTTTTTCACTTCTGTCGGTCACTCTTTTCCGGCTGTTTGTATTCGCACAAGTACCGAACGTCCCGAAGCTTTGGATAAGGGATGTTTTATCCTTGCGGGGATTGATAAAGCCTCTTTGCTTCAAGCTGTAGATACTGCTGTGGAAATGAATAGGAATGGTGATAATGGTGTCCCTGTTCCGGATTATATGGATCGAAATGTATCGACAAAGGTGGTGAAGTTGATTCAAAGTTATACAGGAATAGTAAACAAAATTGTCTGGAGAAAATCCTGATAATATCGAAATGAATATTTTGTTTCTGACCCTTAACCGTGTTTCAGATCTTTCTGAACGGGGGATATACACGGATTTGATGCGGGAATTTATTTGTCATGGGCATAGGGTCTATATGGTTGTTCCCGCCGAACGTCGCTTTCATGAATCTACTTCAATAAAAGAGAGTTGTGGCGCTCAAATATTGAGGGTGAAGACATTGAATATCCAAAAGAGCAATGTGGTGGAGAAAGGCATCGGTACATTGTTATTGGAGATGCAGTATCAATGTGCCATAAAAAGATATTGGAAGGATATCCGGTTTGATTTGATACTTTATTCAACTCCTCCCATTACTTTCAATAGGGTCATCAGTTCACAAAAGAAACGCTGTAAGGCGAAAAGTTATCTTTTATTGAAAGATATTTTTCCTCAAAATGCAGTTGATTTGGGAATGTTTTCAAAGAGAAGCTTAATTTATAGACTTTTCCGTAAAAAAGAGAAAGTTTTATATCAGATATCGGACTTTATAGGCTGTATGTCTCCTGCCAATGTGGATTATGTGTTGACACATAATCCGGAAATAAAGGCTGATAGAGTAGAGATATGCCCCAATAGTATTAAATTGTTAGAGAAGCCATTAATGGCTTCAACTGCAAGAAAAAACATATTGCAGAAATTGCATATTCCAATTAATAAGACTCTTTTTATATATGGTGGCAATTTGGGGCGTCCACAAGGTCTGATTTTCTTGTTGGACGTGATAGCCGCAAATGAGGAACGTAATGACAGTTATTTCATCATTGTAGGCAGTGGCACTGAATATGGCAAGATAAAGTCTTGGTTTGAGGCGAATCATCCGGATAATTCAATGCTGCTTTCTTCACTTCCAAAGAAAGAGTATGATGATTTGGTAAAGGCTTGTGATGTCGGTTTGATTTTCCTTGATAAACGTTTTACCATCCCTAATTACCCTTCCCGTTTACTCTCTTATTTAGAAAACCGGATGCCCGTTTTATTGGCTACAGACCTGAATACGGATATCGGACGGATTGCTGAACGGAATGGTTATGGCTTTTGGACAGAAAATGGGAATTTGGATACATTTATGGAAATGGTGGATTCCTTATCTGCAGACAGAGAAAAAATAAAAGTGATGGGCGAGAAAGGGTATGAATACTTGAAGTCTAATTATACAGTAGAAAGAGGGTACCGGATGATAATGAAACATTTTGAGTAGGTATGTATCAGTATGTTATTAAACGATTAATCGATTTTGTAGTCGTGTTTTTTGTCCTGATTATTATCTGGCCTGTATTGCTTCTCGTAACTCTTTGGCTTCATTTTGCCAATAAAGGTGCCGGTGCTTTTTTTCTTCAGGAGAGGCCCGGAAGGCATGGTAAAATCTTTAAAGTCATCAAATTTAAAACTATGACAGATGAACGTGATGCAGAAGGGAACTTACTTCCGGATGATAAACGATTAACGAAGGTTGGTAAGTTTGTTCGTTCTACTTCGATTGACGAACTCCCACAATTAATCAATATTCTGAAAGGAGATATGTCCTTTATTGGCCCCCGTCCGTTATTACCTCAATATCTTCCTTTATACAATAAAGAACAGGCTCGTCGGCATGAAGTCCGTCCCGGGATAACCGGTTGGGCTCAGGTGAATGGACGAAATGCCATTTCGTGGGTAAGGAAGTTTGAGTTGGATGTCTGGTATGTAGATCATTGTTCTTTTTTTCTGGATTTGAAGATCTTTTTTTTGACTATAAAAAAAGTTTTTGTGCGAGAGGGTATCAGTTCTGATACTTCAGTAACAATGGAACCTTTTACAGGGAATAATTAATCAGTAACAATCATGTTTTTATATGGTGCCAGTGGTCATGCCAAAGTGATCATTGATATTTTACGAGCCGGTCATGAATCGATTGAAGCGTTGTTTGATGATAATGTGGAGGTTACTTCTCTTCTTGGTCATCCCGTATTACGTCCGTCGGAAGTGCGGGGACCACTGATCGTCAGTATTGGAAATAATCGGATACGGAAGAGGATTGTGGATACTTTGTCCGTGGAGTTTGGATGTGCTATTCATCCTTTGTCCATTGTATCTGAATTTGCTGATATTGGAGAGGGGAGTGTCGTGATGCAAGGGAGTATTATACAGGTGTGTGCTCAGGTAGGCAGGCATTGTATTATTAATACGGGGGCCTCTGTGGATCATGAATGTGTCATTGAGGATTATGTGCATATTTCTCCGCATTCCACTCTTTGCGGAAATGTATTGGTCGGAGAGGGAACTTGGATTGGTGCCGGTACTACCGTTATTCCCGGTGTGAAGATAGGAAAGTGGAGTGTGGTCGGTGCCGGTTCCGTGGTGACTAAGGATATTCCCGATCATGTTTTGGCGGTGGGAAACAAATGTAAAATTATTAAGAGTATATAAAATTATATTATTGATGAACAAACGAATCTGGCTTTCGCTTGCTCACATGGGTGGCCGTGAGCAAGACTTTATAAAAGAGGCCTTTGATACGAACTGGGTTGTCCCTTTGGGACCTAACGTGGATGCTTTTGAGCAATCTTTGGTTGAATATTTGCATGAAGATCGTCGTGTAGTGGCTTTGAGTGCTGGAACGGCTGCACTTCACTTGGGCTTGATTCTTCTGGATGTGGAGTCCGGTGATGAAGTGATCTGCCAAAGCTTTACTTTTGCCGCCTCTGCCAATCCGATTTCTTATCTGGAGGCCAAACCTGTTTTTGTGGACAGTGAGAAGGATACCTGGAATATGGATCCGGTATTGCTTGAGGAGGCTATAAAGGACCGTTTGCGCAAGACGGGTAAGCTCCCGAAGGCTATTATCCCTGTCCACCTTTACGGTATGCCTGCCAAGATGGACGAGATCATGGATATTGCGGGTCGTTATGGTATCCCCGTATTGGAGGATGCCGCGGAGGCTTTGGGTTCGGAACTGAACGGACGGAAGTGTGGCACATTCGGTGAACTGGCCGCTCTCTCTTTCAATGGCAACAAGATGATCACGACTTCCGGGGGAGGTGCTCTGATCTGTCGTACGGAGGAAGAGGCGAAGCAAACAAAGTTCTACGCTACGCAGGCTCGTGATGCCGCTCCGCATTACCAGCATACCCATATCGGTTACAATTACCGTATGAGCAACATCTGTGCGGGTATCGGTCGTGGGCAGATGTTTGTCCTCGATGAACATATTGCCCGTCGCCGTGCCATTCACTCTTTGTATGTTGATTTGCTGAAAGATGTGGCGGGTATTACGGTCATGGAGAACCCTGATTCGCGGTTTGCTTCCAACTTTTGGCTTACTTGTATTCTGGTTGATCCGAAGCTTGCGGGTAAGAGTCGTGAGGATATCCGTTTGAGGCTGGACTCCGAGAACATAGAGACGCGTCCTCTGTGGAAGCCGATGCATCTTCAGCCTGTGTTCACGGATGCTCCGTTCTATGGGAATGGTACGAGTGAACGTTTATTTAATATCGGTCTGTGTCTGCCTTCGGGACCTACATTGACAGATGAGGATATCAGGAGAGTGGTGGATACGATCAGGAAGATGTAGTGAAACTATAATATTCATTGCAAAGAGAATCGGCTGGAATGTTCTAAATGTTTCAGCCGATTTTTTGTATTCAGTTTACTGTTCCGGTTGTTTGCTCGTATAACTTTTATTTGTGGTGCGTTGCTTTTGGATATATTTTTTTTACCTTTGTGGAAAATAAATAAAGGAATATACTTATGGAAAAATTGCATATCCGGAAGATTGCTTCATTGGGGTTGATGCTTTGCTTTTTTACGGGGGTAGGAGCACAGACACCTGTCAAAGTGGAAAAAAGGAAAGAGCATAAATCGAATACTGTAATACCTGTTGTCAAGGGAAATGTGACAGATACCTTGTCACTTGTATCATTTAACGATTTTCATGGAGCCTTTGCCTGCGATAAGGGTGTTCCCGGAGCCGGCCAACTGGTACAAACAGTGTTGACACAGAAAGAGAAAAATAAAAATACCATCGTGCTTTCTGTCGGAGATAATTTCAGCGGAAGTTATTTCTCAAGAATAACCAGAGGCAATCCGTTACCGGAAATGTTTCAGGAAATGGATGTAAAAATGTCCGCTGTAGGCAATCACGAGTTTGATTGGGGATTACCCTATCTGACGGATACGGCGAAGGTATATATGAATTTTGTGGCAGCCAATATTATAACGGATCGGGGAGATACGTTGGAGTGGGCTAAACCTTACCGGATTGTGACTCTGAATTTGAAGAATGGAGGAACGGTGCGGGTGGCTTTCGTAGGGTTGACAACGACTGATACGGCACATAAAACGAGTCCGGAAAATATAAAGGGACTGGCTTTTGTGCATCCTGTATATGCAGCCCGTGTCGAGACTGCCTGTCGGTTGAAGAAAGAAGGCAAAGTGGATATGGTAGTCCTCTTGATGCATATCGGCACTAACATGAAGAATAGAGATATTATAGAAGAGGAGAATGCTAAATTGCTGCCTTTCCTGAAAGGAGTGGACGCAATCATTTCCGGGCATTCTCACGAAGTTGTTCTTAGTAAGGTGAACGATGTACCCATTATCCAGGCAGGGGTAAACGGTACTCATATCGGTAAGTTGGATTTTAGAGTAGTGAAAGAAGAGGGCGGCAATCGCATCTCTTATATAGGAGGTGATACAATTCGGACAGAGGGGCCGTCTAATGCACATATCGATTCGTTGGTCGATAAAGTATTGGCGGTATACGGACTGTCGGAAAAGCTGATTTTGGCAAAAGATGCCCTGATCCACGATCGTACCATTAATAAATGGGAGTACACTCCGGTGGGAGCTTATGTGACAGCTGCCTACGTCCGGAGTTTCTTAGAGAATGAAAAAGTGCCTGCCGAATTGAAAGTGTTGCCCGTCATTGGGGTAAATCATTTTGGTGGTTTACGTGCCAGTATTCCGGCGGGTGAGGTCACAAGGTTGCGTGCCGGCAATGTGCTTCCATTCGGTGGTAACGTGGTGGCTTATGAATTTACGGGTGAACGGTTGAAGCAATTATTGGACGATGGACGCAGGAATAAAAACGGTTTTCTGCAAACTTCTTATTTAAAACTACATTTGAATTCGAAAGGAAATGTTGAAACGATAACCGACTGCCGTACCAATAAGATAATCCGTGATAACGATAAATGTATCGTTGTATTGGATGCTTTCATCACCTCGGGTGGCGACGGTTATGACAGCAAATTATTTTCAGGTTATGAAATAGGAGATTTTAATAGTCAGAATCTTGAAACAACTGTGGCTTTTATCGATTATTTGAAGAGTCTGAAAGGGTTTGTTTCCTCTGAGGCTGCGCCGATACCCATAGTACAAAAGTAAAAAATCAGAGCTAAGACAAAAGCGATCAGGCGGCTCAAAATGTATAATTACATTTTAAGCCGCCTGGTTGCTTTTGTGTTTTTTAAGTTTTTTATCTTTCACTTATTAATAAATTATTGCTAAATTCGAACGATTTTTTGCAAATTGACATTGTTTACTAATAATTTAATTATATGGAAAATTTGGAAACAGCGCTTCTACTGATGGTAGTCGGGATGGCAACTGTCTTTGCAGATCGGA
>OLET01000866.1_pt1 | contig 7937 bp, 8 predicted proteins | sample 1602871 | NCBI WGS metagenome assembly OLET01 (sample SAMN02674792, study PRJEB24791) | human gut metagenome, SKBSTL006 | isolation source: stool | host: Homo sapiens | place: USA
GGAGAGCGTTTCTGCGTGCGAAACTCCGGGGCGATCGCTGTCGTGGAAGGTGTAGGCGACCATTGTTGCGAGTACATGACCGGAGGCCGGGTTGTCGTCTTAGGCAATACAGGCCGGAACTTCGCCGCCGGAATGAGTGGTGGTGTCGCTTACGTGTGGAACAAGAATGGTGATTTCGATTACTATTGTAACATGGAAATGGTAGAGCTTTCCTTGATCGAGGATAGCACCTCACGAAAGGAACTTCATGAATTGATCCGCAAGCATTATCATCATACCGGCAGCCATCTGGCCGGATTGATGCTCGATAACTGGAACAAGTACGTGGATGAGTTCATCCAGATCGTCCCGATCGAATACAAGAAAGTACTCCAAGAGGAACAGATGCGCAAACTCCAACGCAAGATTGCGGAGATGCAGAAAGACTACTAAATATTTACACAAAAACAAGAGAACTATGGGAAACCCAAGAGCATTTCTAACGATACATAGACAAGAGGCGGGCTATCGTCCCGTCCACGAACGTATAGATGATTTCAGCGAGGTAGAACAGACCTTGAACAGCGGCGACCGCCGTACGCAGGCCTCCCGCTGCATGGATTGTGGCGTACCCTTCTGCCACTGGGCCTGCCCGCTGGGTAACAAGCAACCAGAATGGCAAGATTTGTTATACAAAGGCCGTTACAAAGAGGCATATCACGTATTAGAGCAGACCGACGATTTCCCGGAGTTCACGGGACGTGTCTGCCCCGCCCTCTGCGAAAAAAGCTGCGTACTGAAACTTAGCTGCGACGAACCTGTCACGATCCGTGAGAACGAGGCGGCTATCGTGGAAACCGCTTTCCGGGAAGGATACGTACAGCCTATCCAACCGGTACGCAACGGGAAAAAGGTAGCCGTGATCGGTAGCGGTCCCGCCGGATTGACCGTAGCGAACCAATTGAACCGAAAAGGATATGAAGTCACCGTATTCGAGAAAGATGAGTTACCGGGCGGCTTGCTACGCTTCGGCATCCCCAATTTCAAGCTAGGCAAGCACATTATCGATCGCCGTATCCGCATCATGGAGCAAGAAGGGATTCTTTTCCGTGTAAACACGATGGTCGGCAAAGAGATATTAGCGAAAGATGTAGTGAAAGATTTCGACGCTGTTTGCGTAGCGATCGGCGCCGAGGTTCCCCGGGATCTATCTATCGAGGGACGTCATTTAAGAGGCGTACATTTCGCCTTGGAGTTATTAAGCCAGCAGAACCGGATCTTAGAAGGCATCCCGATCCCTCCCAAAAGCCAGATCAATTGTAAGGGCAAGAAAGTCTTAGTGATTGGCGGAGGCGATACGGGTAGCGATTGCGTAGGGACAGCGAACCGTCATGGGGCGGCCTGTGTCACCCAGATCGAGATCATGCCCCAGCCACCCGTGGGACATAACCCGTCTACCCCCTGGCCGCAGTGGCCGGTAGTCCTCAAGACTACTTCCAGCCATGAAGAAGGTTGCATACGCCGCTGGTGCCTCACTTCCAATCAATTCCTAGGAAAAAATGGGAACGTAACAGGTGTGGAAGTGGAAGAAGTAGAATGGATTCCGGCAACAGACGGAGGACGTCCGACACTGAAACCTACCGGAAAAAAAGAGGTGATCGAGGCAGATATGGTATTGCTGGCCATGGGATTCTTAAAACCGGAACAACCGAATTTTGCCGATAATGTATTTCTTGCTGGAGATGCTGCTACCGGAGCCAGTCTGGTGGTACGCGCCATGGCAGGAGGACGAAAGACGGCTGCGGAAATAGATACTTATTTAACAACTAAAAATTAAAGTTATGTGTGGAATAGCAGGTATACTCAATATAAAAGCTCAAACCAAGGAGCTAAGAGATAAAGCATTGAAAATGGCTCAGAAAATCCGTCACCGCGGACCGGACTGGAGTGGTATCTATGTAGGTGGAAGTGCGATTTTGGCACACGAACGCCTTTCAATTGTCGACCCGCAAAGTGGAGGGCAGCCTTTGTACTCTCCCGACCGGAAACAAGTACTTGCCGTAAACGGTGAAATCTATAACCACCGGGAAATCCGTACCCGATATGCCGGAAAATATGATTTTCAGACGGGAAGTGATTGTGAAGTTATTCTTGCCCTTTACAAAGACAAAGGCATTCACTTTTTGGAAGATATCAGCGGAATCTTTGCATTCGTTCTCTACGATGAAGAAAAAGATGAATTTCTGATTGCCCGTGACCCAATTGGCGTCATACCTTTATATATAGGCAGGGACAAAGACGGGAAAATATATTTCGGCAGCGAGCTGAAAGCTCTTGAAGGATTTTGCGATGAGTATGAATTATTCCTTCCGGGACATTACTATTACAGCAAGGAAGGGCAAATGAAACGTTGGTACGCACGCGACTGGACGGAATATGAAACTGTAAAAGACAACGATGCGAAAGCCGGCGATGTGAAAGAAGCATTAGAAGATGCCGTTCATCGCCAATTAATGAGTGATGTGCCTTACGGAGTACTTCTTTCCGGTGGCTTGGATAGTTCTGTTATCTCCGCCATTGCCAAGAAATATGCGGCCAAACGTATAGAAACAGACGGAGCAAGCGATGCATGGTGGCCTCAACTTCACTCCTTTGCTATCGGTCTGAAAGGTGCACCCGACTTGATAAAAGCACGTGAGGTTGCCGAATATATCGGTACCGTACACCACGAAATAAACTACACCGTGCAGGAAGGACTAGATGCGATCCGTGATGTTATCTATTTTATCGAAACGTATGATGTAACTACCGTACGGGCTTCCACTCCTATGTATCTATTGGCACGTGTCATTAAATCCATGGGAATCAAAATGGTGCTGAGCGGAGAAGGTGCCGACGAAGTTTTCGGAGGATACCTTTATTTCCATAAGGCTCCCACCCCACAAGCATTTCATGAAGAAACAGTACGTAAACTTTCTAAATTACACATGTATGACTGTCTTCGTGCTAATAAAAGTTTGTCAGCTTGGGGCGTAGAGGGACGTGTACCATTCTTAGACAAAGAGTTTCTTGATGTCGCAATGACGTTGAATCCGAAAGCCAAAATGTGTCCCGGAAAAAACATTGAAAAGAGAATCGTACGCGAAGCCTTTGCCGATATGCTACCGGAAAGCGTGGCATGGAGACAGAAAGAGCAGTTCAGTGACGGTGTAGGGTATTCCTGGATTGATACGTTAAAAGAAATAACCACTGCTGCCGTAAGTGATGAACAAATGGAAAACGCGGCCGGGCGCTTCCCTATCAATACCCCACAAAATAAAGAAGAATATTATTACCGCAGTATCTTTGAAGAACATTTCCCCAGCGAAAGTGCAGCACGCAGTGTACCCAGTGTTCCCAGCGTAGCCTGCTCTACAGCAGAAGCGCTGGCATGGGATATCGCCTTCAAGAACCTGAATGAACCGAGCGGACGCGCAGTAAAAGGAATACATGAAGAAGCCTATACTTAACTGACGACAGAAAGAATCACAGAATCGGTTATTTCTGTTACTTTCTTGTAGTATTTCTATTCTAAATCCCAAGGATTAACGCAGATTAGCATATAATTGACTAATTTGCGTTTTCTTTTTTATAATTTTGAAGCCAAACCCAATTAAACCTATATAAACCCTTTAAAAGATAAAACGAATGAATTTAAAAAAAATGATGATAGGTTCCGCCCTTTTAATGGCTGCATGTTGTATGCAGGCGCAGACAAAAGCAATTGCTCACCGCGGTTTCTGGAAAACCCCGGGATCATCACAAAACAGTATTACATCACTTCTAAAAGCAGACTCTATCGGTTGTTATGGTTCAGAATTTGATGTTTGGCTTACTAAAGACAGCAAGTTAGTAGTCAATCATGATCCTGTGTACAAAATGAGACCTATGGAGTATTCTAAAGGAGACGCGCTCACTGGGTTGAAATTATCAAATGGAGAAAACCTCCCAAGTCTGGAGCAGTACTTAAAAGTCGGAAAAGAACATAATACTAAACTGATACTTGAACTGAAAGCACTTAACAGCAAAAAGCGCGAAACCAAAGCCGTTCAGGAAATTCTGGCTACGGTGAAAAAAATGGGATTAGAGAGCCGCATGGAATATATCACTTTCTCATTGCATGCCATGAAAGAGTTTATCCGCCTGGCACCTGCCGGCACTCCGGTATTCTATCTGAACGGTGAATTATCTCCGAAAGAATTAAAAGAACTCGGGGCTACGGGTCTTGACTATCACATGGGAGTGATTAAAAAACATCCCGAATGGATTAAAGAAGCTCATGACCTTGGTCTGAAAGTCAATGTGTGGACAGTGGACGAAGCCGAAGAAATGAAGTGGTTAATTGAACAGAAAGTAGATTTCATTACGACCAATGAGCCGGTTGTCTTGTTGGAAGAACTAAAAAAGAATAAATAAAACATACACATTCAATACTCTATCCTTCAACATTAATGAAACAGCCCGTTCCTTTAAAAGGAAGGGCTGTTTCTCGGTGTCAAACGTATGGTTTCTTTTAAAGAAAAATGCAAACATATAAGAACTTAATTATCAATACACTACATTTTTCGTTATTTTTAATTGAGGAAGAAATTGATATTTCTATGCATACTTATAAAAGATTACAGTCCGATCACTTGAAATCATCTAATACATCTTTCAGTTCTTCCACTGTCAACTCCCCAACTTGTCTCCAGAGTTCATTTCTCTTATGTAATAAAAGAAAAGCCGGAATAGTATCTATGTTATGCGCATCGGCTATTGCCTTATCTTCTCCAACATTTACTCGTACTAATTCGATTGTCCTCTTCTCATAAGTACGGAGTACCGGCCCTATCCATTCGTAATGAGGCGACCAGTCCGCATAAAATACAACCAATACCAAATGATTGGTTCGTACTGCTGTTTCTAATTGTTTCTCTATATTCATATCTCTACATTTTTATATTAATATAGTGCTAGAACAATGAATACGGGAAAAGGTTCTTCAGAGTATCCGGCAAGCAATATGATAGTGAAATAAAGCTATCCGCTTTCATTTCGTCAAAACAAGAAGGAGTTTTTTTCCTATTCTTATGACTAAATTTAAAGATTATCAAGGCTAATTATTCTTTATATATTATGAAAGTATATGCAAAACAATTCACCTAAATAACAGTTTATCAATATACATATATATATAATTTCAGATTATAACCAAACATAGCTATATACGAAACAATTGAAAGTTTACATAAAATAAATAGAGATTAGATATATATTTCAACAAAACATAAAGCAAAAAGTCATACCTTTGTGTTGTAATAAAACAAAAGGATACAACAATCAGCAAATACAAGTCAAAATGACAAAAAAGATTAAGTTCACTAAAATGCATGGAGCAGGAAATGACTACATATATGTAGACACTACCAACTATCCGATAGCAGCTCCTGAAAAGAAAGCAATCGAATGGAGCAAGTTCCATACAGGAATTGGGAGTGACGGACTTATATTGATCGGAAACTCTGATAAGGCTGATTTCAGTATGCGTATTTTCAATGCAGACGGTTCGGAAGCGATGATGTGTGGTAATGGAAGCCGTTGTGTAGGTAAATATGTATATGAATATGGCTTGACTGATAAAACAGAAATCACTCTGGACACACTGTCGGGAATTAAAATTCTGAAACTTCATGTAGAAGGAAAAACAGTTACAGCAGTCACAGTAGATATGGGCAGTCCATTAGAAACAGGAGAAGTTCATTTTGAGGATAAATATCCTTTCCGATCAACCAGAGTATCAATGGGAAATCCTCATCTGGTTACTTTCGTGGATGATATTACCCAGATTAATTTGCCGGAAATCGGCCCTGAATTGGAGAATCATCATCTTTTCCCCGACAGAACCAATGTAGAGTTTGCACAAATTGTCTGCAAAGATACTATACGGATGAGAGTATGGGAAAGAGGTTCGGGAATTACTCAAGCCTGTGGGACAGGTGCTTGTGCTACCGCAGTAGCAGCCTTCATCAACGAGCTTACAGGAAGAAAAAGCGATATAATAATGGACGGTGGTACAGTCACCATTGAATGGGATGAAGCCTCGGGCCATATATTAATGACGGGACCGGCAACTAAAGTTTTTGACGGAGAATTTGAAGAAATCGAGGGTTGAGGGGTTGAAAATGAAGAATTAATAATAATAATTGATAGAAACTTAAAACAATAACCACATGGCATTAGTAAACGAACACTTTTTAAAATTACCGGGAAGCTATTTATTCTCGGATATAGCAAAAAAGATAAATACTTTTAGGATAACGCATCCCAAGCAGGACATCATCCGGCTAGGTATCGGCGATGTTACTCAGCCACTTCCCAAGGCTTGTATCGAAGCAATGCACAAAGCAGTAGAAGAACTAGCCGATAAGGATACATTCCGCGGATATGGTCCTGAACAGGGATATGATTTTCTAATTGAAGCAATTATAAAAAATGACTTTGCTCCGCGCGGTATTCATTTCTCCGCTTCAGAGATATTCATCAGCGACGGAGCAAAAAGCGATACTGGAAATATCGGAGATATTCTCCGTCATGACAACAGTGTCGGCGTCACAGACCCTATTTATCCGGTTTATATAGACAGTAACGTCATGTGCGGACGTGCCGGAGTATTAGAGGAAGAAACAGGTAAGTGGAGTAATGTAACTTATATGCCTTGCACAAGTGAAAATAACTTCATACCCGAAATTCCGGACAAACGGATAGATATTGTCTATCTCTGCTATCCGAATAACCCGACTGGCACTACACTGACAAAACCGGAATTGAAGAAATGGGTAGATTACGCTTTGGCAAATGACACGTTGCTCCTGTTCGACGCTGCTTATGAGGCATATATTCAGGATGCGGATGTCCCCCACTCTATTTATGAAATCAAGGGAGCCAAGAAGTGCGCCATTGAGTTCCGTAGTTTTTCGAAGACGGCAGGATTCACCGGAGTGCGTTGCGGATACACTGTAGTCCCCAAAGAACTTACCGCCGCAACACTCGAAGGAGACAGAATCCCACTCAACAGACTGTGGAACCGCCGCCAATGTACTAAGTTCAACGGCACTTCCTATATCACTCAACGGGCGGCAGAAGCAGTTTACAGCGCAGAAGGAAAGGAACAGATTAAAGAAACGATTAACTATTATATGACCAATGCAGGAATCATGAAGGAAGGACTGGAAGCTAGCGGATTGAAAGTTTACGGAGGAGTCAACGCTCCCTATTTATGGGTGAAAACCCCGAATGGCCTTTCTTCATGGCGGTTCTTTGAGCAGATGTTGTATGAGGCCAACGTAGTCGGAACTCCCGGTGTAGGTTTTGGCCCCAGCGGCGAAGGCTATATCCGTCTGACGGCATTCGGTGAACGTAACGACTGCATTGAAGCCATGAGAAGAATAAAGAACTGGCTTTGAGCAGACATAGAATGGTTCTCTTATTATGATGTAAGAGGTGGCAGCAGGTATGGGATTCATCATCTTCAAAGTGCTCGACAAAGTCCACGGACTCCGCGTTCCGGCACGAGTTGAAGAAGAAAGGCTGGATATCTACGAACACGGAGAATCAGCATACAACTAACCATATAAGAGAACGTAATTATTTACTCTAACATATTTAACAACAAATCAAATTAGGTATTATGTCAAAACTAAGATTCAGAGTAGTAGAGACTGCTTTCAAGAAGAAAGCGGTTGAGGTAGCAGCTCCTGTTGAACGTCCGTCGGAATATTTCGCCAAGTATGTGTTCAACAAGGAAAAGATGTTTAAATACCTTCCCAGCAAAGTGTATAATGCACTGATTGATGCTATTGATAATGGTGCTCCGCTAGACCGTAGCATTGCTGACGAAGTAGCTGCCGGCATGAAAAAATGGGCTATCGAAATGGGTG
>OLET01000921.1_pt1 | contig 7565 bp, 7 predicted proteins | sample 1602871 | NCBI WGS metagenome assembly OLET01 (sample SAMN02674792, study PRJEB24791) | human gut metagenome, SKBSTL006 | isolation source: stool | host: Homo sapiens | place: USA
TAACAACATGATGGAAAAGGTCCAGAAGGCTCCTCAATACGTAGATAATGAAGATATGCCATCATTGGATCTTGGTAACGGAAAACAGTTCTTTTTTCCGGTTGGAATTTTTCAGTTTGCCTTTGGATTATTGGATTTATATTATAAATTCCATGAGGAAAAATATAAAGCTAAATTCCGTCAATGCGCAGATTGGGCTTTAGCACATCAAATGGAAACTGGAGCATGGGATAATTTCTCATATTACTATTCAAATAATCCTTATGGGGCCATGGCGCAAGGTGAGGGTGCATCGCTGCTAATTAGGGCGTATGTTCAATTTAAAGAAGAAAAGTATCTATCAGCTGCCAAGAAAGCTATTGATTTTATGCTTCTCAGCAATACTGAAGGCGGTTGTACCGAATACTCTGGAGAAAAAAACGTCTTACTTCTAGAATATCCACACCGCAAGGCTGTTTTGAATGGATTTATATTTTCTTGGTGGGGGCTGTATGATTATGTATTAGTTACCGGAGAGGGAGGTGTGTACAAGAAGGTCCTTAAAGAAAGTTTGGATACTCTAATTGGATTATTGTCTCAGTTTAGAGGTTCATATTGGAGTGTATATGATTTAGAGGGTCGTATGGCTAGTCCATTCTATCATAACCTTCATATCGCTCAGATGCAAGCTATGTATGAACTTACTGGAGAATCAATTTTTGATGAGTATGCCAAATGTTGGGAACGGCAGCAAAAGAATCCAATTTGCAAAGGACTTGCATTTATAAAGAAATCAATTCAAAAAATTCTTGAGAAATGAGAATTTTGTTAATTTCCAATCAGCATCCTAATAAACAAGGTATTGGTAATCCTGTCATGTGTAGGATGAAGAATGCTCTTTCAGAAGATTCTCGAATAGAGAAGGTTGAGTTTTTACCGTTTTATAATTCATTGAGTTCTTTGAAGATAATAAGAAAGGTGTCTAAGCAGTATGATCTTGTTCACATACATTTTGGAGGATTGTATGCTTTGATAATATGGTTCCTTTTGATTGGGGTTCATTGCAAGAAGTTTATCACCTTCCACGGTACTGATATACATGCAAAGGCACTAAAAACAGCAAAGGATTGGAAGGAACGATTGAAAATTCGTTTGAATCAAAAAGCTTCTTTCTTAAGTATTAAATTGTTTGACAAGTGTGGATTTGTAGCCAAGGAGATGATGACTTATGTCCCCTCCTGTTTAGCAAAACAAATGGCTGGGAAGGCTTTTATTCAGTTATTGGGTGTTGATTATTCTACTTTTAGAATAATAAACAAAGAAATGGCTCAGGAGTATCTAGGATTAGAACATAAGAAATATGTACTGTTTTCTGATGTTAGTAATACTAGCATTAAAAGACGTGACATCGCTGAAAATATCGTAAGAGAATTAGGTCCCGATTACAATTTGTTGATAATGTGTGGTGTAAAACCTGATGAAGTACCTTATTATATCAATGCTTGTGAGTTTGCATTGTTGACATCTGATGAAGAGGGTTCTCCAAACATTATTCGCGAGGTTCTTTCATTGAATAAATCTTTTTTTAGTGTGGAAGTAGGCGATGCGGCAAAACAGCTTGAAGGGTTGCATAATTCATGTATAATAAGCCGAAATCCACAAGAGGCGGCAAGACAAATTTGTAATGTAATTATTAATGAATACTCGGATAATACTCGTTTATCTCTGCAATATTGTTTGGACTTTTCAAAAATATCTCGCAGGGTTATAGATTTATACTTAAGCTAAAATGGAAAAGACTAAACGATTAATATGGGCAGATGCCTTGAAGGGTTATCTTATACTTACAGTTATTCTTGGTCATGCAATTCAATATTGTTTGCCAGATGGTCTATGTGAGGTTAATTATTGGTGGAAATTGATTTATTCGTTCCATATGGCTGCTTTTATTGCTATAAGTGGATTTGTAAACTATAAATCCAAAACGGGATGTTGTAAAAGAAGATATTATCAGCTTTTTATTCCTTTTGTGTTATGGTTGTTGATATATTGGAGAACAAAGGGAGGGGACTTTGCTACATTGGCAAATATATTTTTTAGACCAGATGGATATTTATGGTTCTTATGGGTTCTTTTTGTTATTAGTTTATTGTTTGTTAATGCAATTTGGATATCTAAAAAGCTACGTGTAAAATTGGAGTATGTTGTATTCTTTTTATGTTTACTGCTGATTGGTATTATGATTGTTACTGATTTCCGATTATTTGGATATCAGTTTATTGCTTATTATTTTCTATTCTATGCAATCGGTTATTTCGCAAATAGATATAAAGAATATTTAGTTTCGAACAATTGGTATCTAATCTCTTTATTCTGTATTTGGATGATTCTTGCGTCATTTTGGAGTATGCATGATTTACCATTCTTCCTAAGCAATATACCATTTATACCGGCATCACTTCTGCAATATGGATATAGGTTTATAACTGCTTTTGTTGCAATCATATTTTTACTATCTTTTGGGACTAAATACTTGAATTCAGATAAAAATCAGAGAATGATTGTTTGTTGTGGTAATATGTCCTTAGGCTTTACCTTTATGTCAATTTATCACGTCTATCATACCAAATACTAGCGTAATGTTTCAAATAGCAATAACCTTTTTTATCGCTACACTGGTATCATACTTAATAGTTCTTCTTTTGTTAAATAACAGAATGTTTTCACGATTTTTATTAGGTAAAATATAATTATGAAAATAGTGAATATAACGGGCGGATTAGGGAATCAGATGTTTCAATACGCTTTTGCAATGGCATTGAAGTATAGAAATCCACAAGAAGAAGTGTTTGTGGATATACAACACTACAACACTATCTTTTTTAAGAAGTTCAAGGGGATAAACTTGCATAATGGATATGAGATTGATAAGGTATTTCCCAAAGCGAAATTGCCGGTAGCCGGTGTAAGACAATTGATGAAGTTTTCGTATTGGATTCCTAACTATATATTGTCACGGTTAGGAAGAAAGTTTTTACCAATTAGAAAAAAAGAGTACATACCTCCTTACAGTATGAACTATTCATATGACGAGAAGGCTTTGAATTGGAAAGGGGATGGTTATTTTGAGGGATATTGGCAGAGTTATAATCATTTTGGGGATATTAAGGAAGAATTGCAAAAGGTATATGCTCATCCAAAACCTAACCAGTATAATGCGGCACTTATCTCTAATTTGGAGTCTTGCAATTCTGTAGGCATACATGTAAGAAGAGGTGATTACCTTGCAGAGCCAGAATTTCGTGGAATCTGTGGATTGGATTATTATGAGAAGGGGATAAAAGAGATATTGAGTGATGAAAAAAAATATGTGTTCTTCATCTTTAGCAATGATATGCAATGGTGTCAAGAGAATATTGCTCCTCTTGTGGGTGATAATCGCATTGTATTTATATCAGGCAATAAAGGTAAGGATAGCTGTTGGGATATGTTCCTGATGACTCACTGTAAGGATTTGATAATTGCTAATAGCTCATTCAGTTGGTGGGGAGCATTCCTTAATAAGAAGGTCGATCGTGTGATTTGCCCAAAGCCATGGTTGAATAGGGATTGTAATATAGATATATATAATCCGAGTTGGATATTGGTTCCATGTTATTCTGAAGATTGGTGAAGGTATTATTAATTTCAATTTGTATATTTTTTTACATTCTCACGCTAATTGAAAAGAGAATCCCAAGGTTGTTGTATGGCATTTTAGATTCAGCAGGGTCTGTGAAAAAAAAGCAATGTAGTAAATTGAAAATCAGAATATTGTAATGATTTGATAAAAAAGTGTATAGTAATTGTGATGGGGGATTAGATGAGGACTAAGAACATATTAAAACGTCAGTTGGTCGAGTAAGTGACTTATCTAACCTGAATAGCAATAGTCGATATAAACTAATAATTATGCAGAATTACGGATTAGTATCAATTATAACACCTACATGGGCTTGTGCGAAATTTATTTGCGAGACTATTTATAGTATTCAAGCTCAGACATATCAAAACTGGGAATTATTGATTCAGGATGACTGTTCAACAGATAATACATACCTTGTGGTAGAACCACTAGCTAATTTGGATCCACGTATTAAGTACCAGTGTAACGAGAAGAGATCGGGTGCTGCCATTACTCGTAATAATGCGTTAAAGCGTGCAAATGGGCGCTGGATAGCATTTTTGGACAGTGATGATTTATGGCTTCCTGAGAAACTTGAGCGTCAGTTGAAGTTCATGGTGCAGAATAATTATGCGTTTACTTACCATGAGTACATAGAGATGAGTGAGGAAGGTAACGACCTCGGGGTGTACGTGAGTGGCAAGAAGCGGGTAAATGAATTAGATATGTATATTTGTTGCTGGCCTGGATGTTTGACAGTGATGTATGATATGGAGAAAATTGGGCTCATTCAGATCAAGGATGTGTGCAAGAACAACGATACTGCCATGTGGTTGAAGGTAGTGCAGAAGTCGCCTTGCTATCTGCTACAGGAGAATTTGGCTCGCTATAGGAGACGTGCTGTATCTATTACCCCTAAACCTCTGTATAAACGTATATGGGCACATTATCCGCTGTTTCATGTGGCAGAGGAGATGCATCCGGTTAGGGCTACATACTGGGTGCTGATGAATGTGTTAGGGAATACTTTCAAGAAGATATTTTATGTGAAGCATTATGATGTAAAGGGATAATGAATAGTTTATTTAAACAGATTCAACAATCTTGAATTGTTTAAGGAGCATACTTTTCACTGAAAAAATTATAAGAAACTTTTGATATTGAAGAAACATATTATGAATATACAATTGCGTAATGTGCCTTTCAGTCCCCCAGATATGACGGAGGCAGAGGCAAATGAAGTGCGTGATGCCATCCTTTCAGGATGGATCACCACAGGTCCTCGTACCAAGAAACTGGAGAAAAAAATCTCTGAGTATGTACACACGCAAAAAACTGTATGCTTGAATTCAGCTACGGCTGCTATGGAAATGGTGTTACATCTATTGGGGATAGGTCCTGGTGATGAAGTAATTGTTCCTGCATATACTTATACTGCTAGTGCATCTGTGGTTGCCCATGTTGGGGCAACAATTGTGATGGTGGATGCGCAAAGCGAGTGTGTGGAGATGGATTACAACAAATTAGCCGATGCTATTACAGAGAAAACTAAAGTAATTGTGCCTGTGGACTTGGCTGGTATTTGTGTGAATCTGGACAAAATCTATGAGGTGATAAACAGCCCTGAGATTAAAGCGAAATTTACTCCCAGCAATGATATACAGAGAAAGATTGGTCGTATCATTGTGTCTAATGACTGCGCTCATTCATTTGGTGCAAATCGTCATGGTAAGATGGCAGGTGAGATAGCAGATTTTAGTTCTTTTAGTTTCCATGCAGTGAAGAACTTTACAACAGCAGAAGGCGGTGCGCTTACTTGGAATCTGCCTTTCGGTCAAGAAAAAGTGGAACGCCAACAGGTATATTGTGGTTCGCCTGTGCCATTTATTGAAGGTGAGACATGGAATGAGTTTTTGTATCGACTATCTCAGTTGTTCTCGCTTCATGGTCAAAATAAAGATGCTCTTGCAAAGACAAAATTTGGTGCTTGGGAATATGACATCATCGGTCCTTGGTATAAATGTAACATGACTGATATAATGGCTGCTATGGGGTTAATACAATTTGAGCGTTACCCTACAATGCTGAAACGTCGTCGTGCTATCATAGAGAAGATGGATGTAGCTTTCGCAGACCTGAATGTTACTACTCTCAAGCATTATGGTGATGATTGGGAAGGTAGTGGTCATCTCTATATGGTACGTTTGTCAGGGCATTCTCGTAAGGAGGTTAACATTGTTATTGAAAAGATGGCAGAACGTGGTATTGCAACAAACGTACACTATAAACCCCTGCCTATGATGACAGCATATAAAGCATTGGGATTCGATATCGTTAACTTCCCTAATGCGTATCACCTTTTCGAAAATGAAATTACATTACCACTTAATACCCGTATGACAGATGAAGATGTCGATTATGTTATCGAGAATTTTGTTGAAATTGTAAAGTCATTGTGATGAAAAGACTTTTTGATATTCTAGTAAGTGGCTGTGGGCTTATTTTTCTTAGTCCCTTGTTTTTAGTACTAGCAATTTGGATTAAGTTGGATTCGAAAGGGCCCGTGTTTTACTGTCAGGTGCGTGTAGGAAAAAGAAATAAAGATTTTCGTATTTTTAAGTTTCGCTCTATGCGGGTGGGAGCTGACAAGGGAAGTTTGGTCACTATTGGAGGACGTGATCCTCGTGTGACGAAATCGGGCTATATTATTCGTAAGTATAAGTTTGATGAGCTTCCTCAGTTGATCAACGTATTTATAGGTGATATGAGTCTAGTAGGACCTCGTCCTGAAGTACGGCACTATGTAGATTACTGGACACCAGAACAGATGCATGTGTTAGATGTTCGCCCGGGTATTACCGATCCTGCATCAATAAAGTTTCGTAACGAAAATGAGTTGATGGAGAAAGCTGTAGATCCAGAAAGCTACTACATTAATGTGATTATGCAGGAGAAAATAAAACTGTATTTGGAATATGTACAGAATGTCAGTTTTGTTTATGATATAAAACTCATATTCCAAACTTTCAAAGTTATTGCTATAGAAAGATGACAACAAGAGGTGGTGACAAAGCTGAACTTCCTTTTAAGATAGATAACTTCTTTCACACATAATTGTAGCAAAGGTCATGGCTCTTTCATTTTAAAAGTGGCGAAATCTCAAAGTTTCTGACAGATAGACTCTTCGCAATCGTATGCCTACTTATTAGATATTGCATTGACAATAACTTAATGCAATGGGAAAAATATAAATAAAAGAGGAACAAAGATTTGGGCATTTAACCAAAGTTTAAATGAAAGAGTCGTGCTTTCGGTCATACATTCACATCTAATCTTTTGTTCGCAACAAATATCTATAGAATAGGTATTGGATGTGAGGATGTAGCAAATATTGTGTGTAAAATAAAAAAAATGATTAATGAATAAAATGAAAAAGGTAGCTTTAATATGATGCTTTTCCAGTATTTCCAGTACCCAGGGAGTTACTTCGGGGATGGGGCCGTCGTCGAAAGTCAGATAGACTGCCCGCTCATTCGGGTCCATCCGGAAGATAGCTTGTGGATACAACGCCCGGAAAAGCCAAGGTGGTTGTTCTATAAACATGAGAGTCTGTGTTTTGAAGTATTAGGAAATAAGTATTAAGTATTATACCTTACGGAAAACATGCCGGAAGCTACGTTAATACTTAATACTTATTACTTCATACCTAAATTATTTCCCTTTCATTCTCGTCACGTACTCGTTGTATAGCTGATCGAGTTGCGTAGAGTAATGTTTTGCGAGTTCTTCTGATTTGTATTTTTCCATTAGGCGGACTTCGGCGTCAAGCAAACTGGCGTTGTACACGAAGTTTTCGCTGGCAATGGCAAGCTGGTTATCGTTCAGGCTAAGATACCAGATCATGTATTCGAGCGACTTGTTG
>OLET01000927.1_pt1 | contig 7525 bp, 4 predicted proteins | sample 1602871 | NCBI WGS metagenome assembly OLET01 (sample SAMN02674792, study PRJEB24791) | human gut metagenome, SKBSTL006 | isolation source: stool | host: Homo sapiens | place: USA
GACGTGTGCTCTTCCGATCTCCCGCAGCCCGGGCTGAAGAACGCAGATATCCGGACTGATGGGCCCGGGTAGCAAGACTGACATAAAGCAACCCATAGCGGAACCTATAAAATGCAGCTTCTTTGAAGAAGTGCGTTGCTCCGGACAAAAGCACCTCTTTTCATCCATCCGGCACAGTCCGGATGTGAAGTCTGCATTTCACTTCATTCATATAAGTTACAATAACCCACTATAATGTCCATCCCAATGTACTTTCTTGAATGTTCCAGAGCTTCCGATATAAACCATCCCGGCACATCAATTCCGAATGCGTACCTTGTTCTTCCACTTTTCCATCGGATAAGACAACGATGTGGTCGGCCCCCATTATTGTCTTGAGACGATGGGCGATAACGATAACCGTTCGTCCTTTAATCAACGTATCGATAGCCTTCTGTATCTCTACTTCGTTCTCGGGATCAAGCGAAGCAGTTGCCTCGTCCAGCAGAACGATCTGTGCGTCTTTCAGCATGGCACGCGCAATGGAAAGCCGTTGTTTTTCACCACCTGATAACGTACAGCCTCCCTCTCCCACCATTGTATCGTAACCATGTGGCAGATGCATGATAAAGTCGTGACAACAGGCCTTTTTGGCCGCTGCTACAATCTCTTCATCTGTGGCATCACTTTTACCAAACCGAATATTGTTGCGTATGCTATCCTGAAATAAATAAACATCCTGAAAAACCATCGAAATACGACTCATCAATTTTTCAGGTTCAATCTCTCGTACCGGTACTCCACCAAACAGTATACGCCCTTTTGTCGGATCATAAAAACGGGCACAAAGTTTCATTACCGTACTCTTTCCACTTCCTGACGGGCCAACAAGAGCTGTCAGTGAATTTCGCGATAAAATGACAGAAATGCCATGTAGGACCTCTTTCTCCTGATAGCCGAATGACACATTTTCAAAGATGATATTACCGTCTTCGGGAGCTTCTTTTGTCCCTTTCATTTCGGGTTCGTTCATAAGAGAAAGAATACGTCCTCCCGAAATAGAAAAATGACGGAACTCTGTAAAATTGGTAAGAGCGGAAGTCAGCGGGTCGAATACACGGGAACCGACAACAAGGAACATGACAAACGTGAGAATCGACAACTGGCCACCTAAAAGCAGGTATGTTCCGCACAGTACCATCAATGTCAATCCTGCACGCACGAGTGTAATAGCCAATAGAACAAAAGGTCCCAATAGAGCCTCCAACCGAATGCAGGCACGACGTAATTCGGCAAAAGCATCACGCAACCGAACAAAACGATCACCCAGCAGATTGTAGGCTTTCATCACCCGGATGCCTTGCAGGTACTCTTCCAGGCGGTTTCCGGCATTGACTTTTGCTTTGATCTGCCTGCCACTCAGCCTCTCCTGTACGCTCGTGCTCAACCACAAAATGCCCATTGCAAACGGAAGAGCCACGAACATGGCGACCGCCATGCGCCAATCGATCCAAAGAAGCGAAACAAAAGCCAGTACAGGCATCACCAATGCTCCCATCAGTTGAGGCAAATAATGCGAGATACCTGTTTCCGCCATTGTAAAATCGGTAATAAGCATGGATGATAAATCACCCGGATCCCGTTTACCCAGAAAACCTAACGAAAGTTTGCGTAAATGTTCTGCCAAAGAGATGCGTCCCGATGCACTCATTTCGTAAGCACCACGGAAATTGGCACGATAGGCAGCCCTTTCCGCCAGTACCATAACAGCTATATAACCTGTCATACAGCCAAATATACACCACAACCGGGTGGTATCAAGCGATTGCCCGCCTCCGTTAAAAGCACGGAATATAATACGAATCGCCTCGATAGAAAGGCAAAAAGGAACAATGTTCACCAAATTGGCAAGCATAGTGTAGCCTACAGGTTTATAAAGCCTTTCCGTACGGCCTATTGTAATATTTCTTATTGCACTCATTCTCTATTCTTTTTCTTGTTTCACATTCAATTGCCAGCGGAACGCACTCGTATAAGCATTCCACATCTTTTTATATACCCCTTCTTGAGAGGAAAGTTCTTCATGCCGTCCGCATTGTACTGCCCTTCCATCTTTCAGTACGATGATCCGGTCGGACGATACAATGGAAGAAAGGCGGTGGGCTATGATGATGACCGTCTTATCCTTAATAAGTGATTTCAAAGCCTGCTGCATCTTGTACTCGTTCTCGGGATCGGCAAAAGCCGTTGCTTCATCCAGTACAAGTATAGGAGCATTCTTCAAAATAGCCCGTGCCACACAGACTCGTTGTGCTTCACCACCGGAAAGGAAAACACCTTTATCTCCGATACGTGTTTCGTATCCGTTCGGTAACTTCTCGATAAACTCATGGCATTGCGCAGCACGAGCGGCAGCAATGACCGTATCTCTCGTTGCCTTGGACGAACCTACGGCAATATTTTCATAGAGTGTATCGTAAAAAAGGAACGTATCCTGAAAGACGAACGAAACGAGATCCATTAACTGCTCCGTTGCAATATCCTTCACATTCACATTGCCGATAAGGATTTCTCCCTGCTCCACATCCCAAAACCGGGGAATCAGATTGGCGACGGTAGATTTACCACTTCCCGACGGACCGACAAAAGCGGTAATTTTACCTTGAGGGGCCGTGAAACAGAGATCGTGCAACGCTTCGGTACGAGTAGCCTGCTCCTTGTTTTCATAGGAAAACGAGACATGACGAAACTCTATATCATACGTCGCGGGAATTTTCGGACAAGCAGGTTCCGAGACCGGCTGATTTTCAAGAATACGATCAATACGCGATACACCTTCATTGATTTCCCGCGTACTGCTGCCCAGATACATCAACTTATAGACGGGTGAAGCCACGCCCGGACCGAGTATGATAAAGAAAAGCCATACAGCTGCCAGCGTAAGACTCCGGGAGTCATTTTGCATTAGTAAAATACCGACAGGGAGAATGAAGGTGACAATCGAATTGAGCAGTACGGTAAAATATGTCATACCCGATTCGTAAGTGTCGCAAACTTTCAATGCATAGGTCTTGTAAGCTTCGATTTCGGCATTGAACTGACGGAATGAGCGGACACTCTGTCCAAAGATTTTCACCACAGGCATTCCGCGCACATATTGCACGGCAGAAGCACTCATCTGCTCTTGCGCGTTGTAATAGATGCGTGTAAATTCCCGTGCCTTTTTTCCCATGAAATTGGAAAATTGCAAGAATATACTTAGTACGATCACTGCCAAACAGACACCTGCCAGCCATCCATCGAGCGAAAAGAAAATGAGGAACATCACCACTACTGTTGCCATAACGTTCACCAAATCGGGAATCGTGTGGGCTATGAAGTTCTCTATCTTTTCTACATTCTGCTCCATCGTCTTCTTGATGGCTCCCGTTGATGTCCCGTTCAGATAACCCAGCGGCAATCTCCCGATATGTTCCGTCAACCGGACACGCAGTCCGTAGAGAATACGGTATGCTGCCACATGAGATGACATCAGGGAAGCATACAGCAACAATAATCCGCCGATCAGCCCGCCAAAGGCTATCCAACCCCAACGAATCATATTGGTCTCATCGATGGACGACAGCTCCCGGCTATGGTTCAACAATTCATAGAGTATCCGGTAGATCGCCCAATAAGGTATGAGCATACACACCGCGCTCCCAGCCGATAACAAGCCTGCCAACAGAAGCAGACTTTTTTTCTGTCCTGCAATCTCAAACAGACGGGACAGCCCTTCTTTCTTCTTATTTACCATGATCAACCAATTTATTTATCCTATTTTATACCCGAGCATGGAACTGAACTTGTAGCACAACTTCGTCATCCTGCCCAATATCTGCCCGAAAAAAAATCCCCAACGGGAACGGAAAAATTTCATATAATTGGCCTGTTCCAACAAATGCAATCCGGGTTCCCACAACTCCACCATATGCCCGTCATCTATCCCCGAACGTATCTGCGCCTTATGTTCCCTCAAGGAGTCGGGCTTCACACCACATCGGCTCATCATCGTTCCGCATACATCGAACCACAACTCGCCGCCTTCGAAGCGCATGGTTATGTTATGTAGAAATGTCCGTACCTGTTCCTCACGAAAATACATCAATACTCCTTCCACAACAAAGATGAAATCTCCATTGGGATGAAGGAGTCGGATCCTATCCATCCAATCGGTTTCCAACAACGATGCAGACAGGTAACAATCATTCTCCGGTTCGGGTATCAACCGACGACGTATAGCAATAACCTCCGGTAGATCCAACTCATAAAATACGGCCTTTCCATCATTTCCGACACGCTGATAACGGGTACCCGCCGCACCCACATTAAAATCCCGATCGTTCGAGTTTAATGCCTTTACCATCAAATTTGTATCATCGCAATCGGATAAGTTCTCCACATCGTATGCGCTATAACTTAGCGCATTCAAGATCAATGCCCTGTTACTGATACTTTTAGAAGCGGGAAGCTTTACGGTAGTCCGGATAGCGGAACCCGGAGCATCTATCTGATAATTCATCGCTTTCGTATATTCAAGATTCAAGAAGCAAAAGTACGAAAATTAGCGTACATATGGAGTATAACAGCGGGAAACTTTCTTTATGCTTCTTTTCGAATGCGAATCGTGACAAGGCATTCGTTTGAATCGCCCCAACCAGTAGACGTAAGGGGCAATAAAACGCCCTTTTAAGTGAGAGTATTCCCGTTTTTAGGCACGAAAGGCGACAAAAGCCTACACGTATAGTCGCGTTGGGCGACACCAATACTGCCGTTAGGCATTATAAACAGTCACGAATAGGGTTGTCAGTAGTCGTGAATAGGCATCGTAACCCGGTTAGAACCCAGTCGTAACCCTATCGGATAGCCCGAAGAAGTCAATGGATATGAATTAGGATGAATTATTTTCGCTAGAATGAAAGGCGGTTTTTCGGTATTGTATTATCAATGAACGAATTATTGTTTTATCCTTGCGTATTTGGCAATGAGTCGTACATAGTCCCGGAAAAATCGGTTCTCCGGGACTTTAGTTTACAAAATGTCAGAATGTCAAATCGCCAAACGGTCTTATCACAAGGCCTTCATCTTCAAGAAATGCTTCCAGAAAAAGAGGATCTGGTAATCAATAGAATTATTCCAGTATTGTGAATCATGATTACCCGGACGAGTGATAAAGTCGTGGTCGATGCCTTGTTTTAATAACGCCTCGTGGTAGTTCTTATTCACCTCCAAAAAGAAATCGCTGTCACCGCAATCGAAGATCAAAGCGATCTGGTCTTTCCTCAAGGTTGGAACCAAATTGATAACCGTGTACTTCTCCCAGTTTTCCGGATATTTCGCCTTCTCACCTATTTGCACGCTCATCTCCCAGTTTTTCGGGAAAGGGCGGATATCCACGCCACCGCTAGTACTTCCCGCAGCGGAGAAAACATCGCTATGACGAAGGCCATTCCACATAGCGCCATGTCCACCCATGCTCAAGCCGGTAATAGCACGTCCCTTACGATCGGCCACGGTCTTATAATGGGAATCCACGTATTTCACCAACTCATCCGAGATGAAAGTCTCATACCGTACATCAGCGTTCAAAGGGCTATCCCAATACCACGTATTCTTACCATCCGGGCATACGAAAAAGATACCCTTCTCATCAGCGATCTTAGATAGATCCGGCTTGATACCGACCCATGTACGAGCGTTACCGCCATAGCCATGTAACAAATAAATCACCGGACACGCTTTCGTCGCAGCCACATCCGGACTTACCACGACTACCTCTATACTTTTATTCATCGAAGGACTTTTCACTTGCAAAGTATCTACCTTCGCCGCCTGTAAACCGAGCGGAAGCAAACAAACCAACGCTACCGCTACCTTTTTCATCCAATTCATATCAGTGAACATTAATGATTAATTCCCCGTAGCCTTGTTTTCAAGGAACTACGGGGACAAATATACAGATTTTACAGCCAAAAACTTATTTACTTAACGAGAAAGGACGATCCTCTTTCGCGGTTCCTCTCGTCTTCTCCGGTTGATTGCCCATTTGAAGCTCCAGCACGCCCCCATTCACGATATCGCTGTAATGGATATAATTACGTGTATGTCTCTTCCCGTTCAAGGTAGCGTTTTGGATATATACGTTATCCTTACTATTCCCTTTCGCCTCGATCACGAACTTCTTGCCATCCTCCATCGTAATCGTAGTTTTCCGGAATTTCGGGCTACCCAATACATACTCATCCGTCCCCGGGCAAACACTGTAGATTCCCAACGCGCTCAATACGTACCAAGAAGACATACCGCCTTGATCCTCATCACCCGGATAACCATTTTCCGAGCTATTATATAACCGATCCATCACCTGACGAATCCAATATTGCGTCTTCCAAGGCTGGCCTGCGTAACTATACAAGTAAATCATATGCTGGATCGGTTGATTACCTTGGGCGTACTGTCCCATCTTCGCCAATTCCATCTCCAGCATCTCATGAATTTTCGTTCCGTATGTTCCATATTTCACGATACCGGGTAAAGCGAAAACAGAGTCGATCTTCGCCACGAAACGCTCATCACCTCCTGTCAAATCGATCAACCCTTGGACATCATGGAAAACCGACCAATTGTAATGCCAAGCATTCCCCTCGCAATAAGGACCGCCCCATTCGAAAGCATCGAAATCCGCCCAACTACCATCCAATTTACGACCTCTCATAAAACCGACAGATGGATCGTACACATTCTTGTAATTATAAATCTGGCGGGCAAAGACCTCCTCATAAAACTTATTCCCAGTCATTTTCGCCAACTGATACGCACAAAAGTCATCATAGCAATATTCCAACGTCTGTGCCGTAGATCCCATGGATTCCGGATAAGGTATATATCCCAACTGATAATAATCCTTCCAACGAACCCGTCCGTTGGCACCGCCCCAAGGTCCCTTATTCATCGCCTCATGCGCATACGCTTTCAAGGCTTTCTCCGGATCGAAAGTGCGGATACCCTTCACCCAAGCATCCGTCAATAAAGAGATCGAGTGATTCCCTACCATCCCGCCGGTCTCACTCGGGAACGACCAAGAAGGTAACCATCCACATTGCTCCTGAGCGTCTAGCAAGGCTTGCATATATTGCCCCTGCATCGTAGGGTGCAAGATATTGGTCAGCGGGAACTGGGAACGGAAAGTGTCCCAAAAACCATTATCGGTAAACATATATCCATCATGAATCTTCTCATCGTACGGACTATAGTAGTAAGGAGAACCATCCTCTTTCTCCTCATAAAACTTATGGGAAAACAAATTGGCACGGAACATGCAGGAGTAGAAGGTTTTCATATCCTCCTCGGTTCCACCTTCCACCAACACACGATTCAATAGCTGGTTCCATACATCAGCAGCCGCTTGCTTCGTCACTTCTACCGATGAGTGCTTACCTAGCTCACGAGTCATCGTAACCTCCGCTTGCTCCGGACTGATATAAGAGGTAGAGACCTTGGCCTGTAC
>OLET01000964.1_pt1 | contig 7326 bp, 9 predicted proteins | sample 1602871 | NCBI WGS metagenome assembly OLET01 (sample SAMN02674792, study PRJEB24791) | human gut metagenome, SKBSTL006 | isolation source: stool | host: Homo sapiens | place: USA
ATCTTAGCATGGGAAACATTCAGGCACAAACTGTCAAAGAAGAATCCCGCAAACAAAAAAAAGCTGAACAAGAATTACTCGACCAAATGTTTTTCGATGAAGCTAAACAAGCTATAGAAATGAAAAACTTCATTTTGGAAGCAGATCATGTTATGTTTAAATATGGTACCACAGCTTTCGTTTCTCCCAATACAAATTTTGTAGCGGTAAAAGGTAATAAAGCTGTGGTTCAGGTAGCCTTCAATATTCCGATCAGCGGTCCCAACGGTCTAGGCGGCATTACTGTCAACGGGAATATATCCGGATATAAGCAGACTACCGACAAAAAAGGTAATATATCCGTTTCGATGAACGTAATGGGAGTCGGAATATCAGCACAGGTGAACATCCGCTTGAATAAAGGAAGTAATAACGCATCGGTAGACATAAGTCCGAACTTCAATTCAAACAACTTTTCATTAACAGGAAGTTTACTCCCAATGGCTAAGGCCAATGTATTCAAAGGCAATTCACTCTAAGGTAAAAAATGTGTGTTTAGTAAATAAACAAGTTAAAATATTTTAGCTGACTATAGGCATTAAATTAAAAACAACTATGGTTTAACACTTAAAAGAAAGAATATGAAAAAGTATCTGTTTATAGGATTAATGGCAGTACTTGCCACTTCGTGTGAAAAAGATCCGGATTTAAGTAAGCTTGACAATAATTTCACAGTTTACACCAATTATGACAGCAAAACTAATTTCAATGATTTCAAAACTTATTGTTTGCCCGATAGTATTCTACTGATAGGACAGGGAATGAAGGCGGAGTATTGGAAGGATGAGAATGCACAAGAAATTATTAAGCAGGTTGCTGATGAGATGGATACCCGTGGTTATACAAGGGTTAAAGTGATTAAGAATGCTAACATTGGGTTACAGCTCTCTTTCACGCGCCAAACAACCCAAATAATAGGAACCGGCGGATGGTATGGAGGCGGATGGTATAACGGCTGGTGGGGACCCGGTTATTGGGGACCATATTGGAACGACTGGTATTATCCGTATCCTGTAACTTATAGTTATAATACAGGAACATTGATAATGGAAATGGTAAATTTGACAGACCATCCCGAGGATACAAGTCAGAAAGTAAAGTTACCGGTAATCTGGCATTCATACGCAACCGGACTATTATTTGAGAATTCCAAATATAACATGCAACTAACGTTGGATGCGGTCAATCAAGCGTTTGACCAATCTCCTTATATCAAGAAATCCTAAAAAGCAAAATTATGAAAACAATAAAATTTATTCCGAAGAAAAAGTATATTCTGGCATTCATGATATCGGGCCTGTTTTATTTCAGTAGTTATGCACAGGATATCAGCGATAGATTGCATTTTAATGTAGACTGGCAGATGAATGCTCCTCTCAATACGAATTTTGCCGATAAAATCAGTGGTTGGGGTATGAACCTGGAAGGAGGTTATTTCCTTACTCCACACTGGAGCCTGGGGGCTTTCCTTGATTTCCATACAAATCATAAATATGTTCCGCGTCAAACCATAACTGAAGGTACTGCTTCGTTGACTACTGACCGACAAGAGTCGGCTTTCCAGCTACCATTCGGGCTTGCCGCTTCATACCGATTTATCAGCAATGGATGCCTGAAACCTTATGTTGGCACCAAGATAGGAACCATGTATGCCCAAAATACAACATATCTGAATACTATAAGTCTGACAGATAAACCCTGGGGGTTCTATGTCTCTCCAGAAATTGGAGTGAACATTTATCCGTTTTTCCAAAGCCGATTTGGTTTCCATCTGGCTGCATATTATAGTTATGCCACCAACAAAAGCGAGTTGCTGACCGGTTGTCAGGATGGAAATAATAATATTGGATTCCGCTTAGGTGTTTGTTTCTGACATGATCTAGATTCTCTCAAAAAGACAAGAGGAAGTACAAAATGTTATAGTTACTTTTGGCGACCTCTTGTTTTTTTGTTAAATTTGTAATATATAAAGTCTACGTTCAATATGCGGCAAAAGTTCAATTATCTGTTTATTGGTTTGCTATTCTCAGGATTGGCATTTTTCTCATATCTGTTTCTCTTGCTTTATTCCGACTTCACCCCGCAACATCTGGAAGTACTGATTTCTTTCAAGTCATTTATCCTGATACTTGCCGCCTTTAATCTAGTCGGTTTCGGAGTATTAATGATCCACAACTGGCAAAAGCGAAGCTTTCAGTTTCTGGTCAAACGAAAAGAGCGATTGATTATCGATTGCATTCTGACGGCAATTATTCTGTTTTTAATGAATTATCTGGTCTTGTCAATAGTCAAAGCCATATTTGAGGTTCCTACACCATTTACTCTGAAAGGGTCCGGGCTGAGAATGATAGCCTTAGTCTGGCTGGTAGAAATGGTAATAACCAACCTTACTTTGACTATCAATTTTTACAGGCAGCTAGTTCTTCTGCACGAAAGAACGGAACAAGTCGAAGAGAATTCCATTAAGGCACAGTATGCAGCTTTGCAAAATCAGCTGAATCCTCATTTTCTCTTCAACAGTCTCAATACACTTATATCCGAAATAGAGTATGCTCCCAAAAACGCAATTCTATTTACCCAACGTTTGTCTGATGTATACCGATATATATTACAAAGCCAGCAACAGCGTCTGGTTACTATAGAATCCGAACTCTCTTTCATCGACTCTTATATTTTTCTTCATAAAGTCCGTTTAGGAGACTGCATCCGGATAGAGAATAGAATAGAAGCTGATAATTATGATTTGAAACTCCCCTCATTAACCCTGCAGCTATTGGTAGAAAATGTCATTAAGCATAATATAATTAATATGGATATGCCAATGAATATTTTGATCGATTATGATTCTGAGAATGGAAGAATATTGGTAACCAACAAAATCAGGATAAAGCCCAATGTGGTCAGCACCGGCATGGGATTAAAGAATCTTTCAGCCCGTTACCTCCTGATATGCAATCAGGATATTACCATAGAAAACAATACGAATTATTTTACCGTTAAAATCCCAGTACTGAATGAATAAAATTACAGCAGTCATTATTGAAGACGAAATTCCGGCCGCCCGTCGGTTAAACAATACATTAAATGAGTTACGCCCCGAATGGCAAATTACAGTATTACCCGGTAGTGTAAAGAAGAGTGTAGAATGGTTTGCGGAAAATCCCCATCCGGATCTTGTTTTTCTCGACATACAATTGACAGACGGCATTTCATTCACATTCATCGAACAGGCACAACCAGAAAGTACTATCATTTTCACCACTGCGTATGATGAATATGCCATTCGGGCATTTACAGTCAACAGTATCGATTATTTACTTAAGCCGATTGATAACATCCGACTGGAAGAAGCAATTGTAAAGTTCGAACATCTGACTACCAAATACCTGAATCAGGGGCAAAAGCCAATTGACTTAATGGAAATTTTACAAAACATCACCCAACCGGGAAAGAAATACCGTACCCGTTTCCTAATCTCAGGCGATGACAAACTTTTTACCTTACAAGTGGAAGACATTGCTTATTTTTATTCAGAAAATAAAGTAACCTTTGCCGTAACCAAGCAAAATAGAGAATTTATCATTGACCTTTCTTTGGACAAGCTTATGGAACAACTCGATCCGGATGTTTTTTTCCGAAGCAATCGGCAAACAGTAGTTAGCATCAATGCCATCGTAAAGGTTGAGTCATATTTTCTGGGAAAAGCAATCTTACATGTAAAGCCGCCTTTTAAAGATAAGATAATTGTCAGCCGTGACAAAATAGCTCCTTTAAAACTTTGGCTAAATTATTAAATTTTAGCAGAGTTAATTCTGCATGTCTCAATATTCATATTCCCAATCAATTGCTTTTTCACTCAGTAAGATTAATAAGAAAAGCTCCGATCCCGTTAAGAACCAGAGCTTTTCCTAATTATAAAAATCAAAAGAAGCGGTGCGTACGGGACTCGAACCCGTGACCCCATGCGTGACAGGCATGTATTCTAACCAACTGAACTAACGCACCAAAATTTCCTTTTTAATTCGCATCTCTCTCAATTGCGGATGCAAAGGTAGACATTTTTTTGAAACCTACAATAGCAAGAGTATCTTTTTTCTGAAAAAGTGTGTTTATTAAGAATTATCACGTACATTTGCAAGCATTACTATAAATAGAAAATAGAATGAAAAATACACCAATCGAACGAAATGTGATTGACGAAACGATTAATGAGTTTCAAATTGTCGACTTTTCGAAGGCTACTATCCGTGAAGTGAAAGCGATAGCTTCAAAGGCGGAAGCAGTATCAGGCGTTGAATTTATCAAGATGGAAATGGGTGTTCCGGGACTTCCGGCCTCTGCCGTAGGAGTAAAAGCGGAAATCGAAGCGCTGCAAAACGGAATTGCCAGCCTGTATCCCGATATCAACGGATTGCCGGAACTCAAAAAAAGAAGCGTCCGACTTTATCAAAGCATTCATCAATGTAGATTTAAGCCCGGAGGGATGCGTACCCGTTACCGGCTCTATGCAGGGAACATTCGCTTCGTTCCTTACTTGCAGCCAGTGCGATGAAAAGAAAGACACGATCCTGTTTATCGATCCGGGATTTCCCGTACAGAAACAGCAGTTGGTAGTGATGGGACAAAAGTATGAGACATTTGATGTCTACGACTACCGCGGTGACAAGCTGAAAGAAAAGCTGGAAAGCTATCTGAGAAAAGGAAATATATCGGCTATTATCTACTCAAACCCCAATAACCCGAGCTGGATTTGCCTGAAAGACGAAGAGTTGCGCATCATCGGCGAACTTGCCACCCAATATGACGTAATCGTACTGGAAGACCTGGCATACTTTGCAATGGATTTCCGTCAGGATCTGAGCACTCCTTATCAAGCTCCGTTCCAGCCTTCGGTAGCTCACTACACAGATAATTATGTGTTGCTGATTTCCGGTTCCAAAGCCTTCAGCTATGCCGGACAACGTATCGGCGTGAGCTGCATTTCCGATAAGTTGTATCACCGCAGCTATCCCGGACTGACGAAGCGTTATGGCGGGGGAACATTCGGCACGGTCTTCATCCACCGCGTACTCTATGCACTGTCTTCCGGCACAAGCCACTCCGCACAGTATGCGATGGCTGCCATGCTGAAAGCTGCCAATGAAGGTCAATACAACTTCCTCAGCGAAGTGAAGGTATATGGTGACAGAGCGCAGAAGTTAAAAGAGATTTTCCTCCGTCACGGATTCTATCTGGTATATGACAATGACTTGGGCGATCCGATTGCCGACGGATTTTACTTCACCATCGGCTATCCGGGAATGACAAGCGGCGAACTTGCCAAAGAACTGATGTACTATGGAGTGAGCGCCATTTCACTGGTCACCACCGGAAGCCACCAGGAAGGATTACGCGCGTGTACCTCTTTTATTAAAGACCACCAGTACGCACAGCTCGACGAAAGAATGAAGCTGTTTGCCGAACATCACCCGATTGCCTGACAGCCGAATAGCGTATTTATGCCGGAACTGATGTTCATGTCAGATGCGGATATTCATAAAAGCTGCTCTTAAAACAAAAAAAATGGGAAAGTATGGCTATTATTCCATTTCTTTTCTTATATTAGTGGCACGAATATCAATCTGATGGCATGAATATAGACTCTGACATATTTAAAATTCAATCGAATAATGTATTGCCATCACGAGGAAAGATTCTCATCTCCGAACCTTTCCTTCGTGATGCCACATTCGGCAGATCTGTAGTTCTGTTGATCGACCATACCGAAGAAGGCAGCATGGGGCTGATTATCAACAAACAACTGCCGATATTTGTCAACGACATTATCAAAGAATTCAAGTATATCGAAAATATACCTTTATACAAAGGCGGACCTATCGCTACAGATACCCTGTTCTACCTTCATACACTGGCAGACATTCCGGGTGCCATACCTATCAGCAAAGGACTGTATCTGAACGGTGACTTTGATGAGATAAAGAAATACATACTGCAAGGAAACAAAGTAGACCGCTACATCCGCTTCTTCCTGGGATACTCCGGCTGGGAAAGTGAACAACTGAGCACCGAACTCAAAGAGAACACATGGCTCGTCTCCAAAGAAGAGAATGCCTATCTGATGAACGGAGACACCAAGGATATGTGGAAACAAGCCTTGGAGAAACTAGGCAGCAAGTATGAAACCTGGTCACGCTTTCCGCAAGTGCCGACTTTCAATTAATGTCTCTTCGGATTCAGATACTGGAAGATAGCAGCATCTTTGTAACATCCACCGACCTGTAACCAATCCTTCAACAGTCCGCATTGGACGAAACCGCAGGAAGTAAACAGTTTCATACAGACTTCATTGTCCGTAGCCACATGGGCATAAAGTTGAGTCAGCGACAAGAAATCGAAAGCATACTCGCACAGCAACTGCAAAGCGTCCGATGCGTAACCTTGCCGGCGATAGTCTTTATGAACGGCTATGCCGACCTCACCACGAGAGTGGAGAGGAACAAAATCCGTGATATCAATCGTCCCCAATATCCGATGATCGGACTTACTCATTATCATCAGGCGCAACTGCTTGTCGGCAAACACATCACACTGGGAACCCTCTATATATTGCCGGAGCACGTAGCGGGAATAAGGAACGGTAAAATTACTGATATCCCACATGGAAGGGTCATTCTCCATCTCATACATCACATCCATATCTTCCGGCTCTACCGCACGAAGATAGATGCGGTCATTACTTAAAAAAGACTGTTTCATACCGGCTTATTCTTTATTAATATGGAGTTCGTTACGAAGTCTTTTCTCACTGGGCAGACAAAAAAGGGAAGCGGTCAGCCCGATCAGCATACAGAGATTTCCGGTGTTGCTAAGAGTCAGATAATAGCATAATACGTTGAGGACGATAGCCACTTCGAGCAATCCGAGGCGTACCATGCTCCACTGCACATAACGCTTCAACGCAAGAGGAATCGTCAGGAGGTCTATCTTCTTTTTCAGTACCAGACTGAACAGTTTCAAAGCAAGCGGCACACACAAGGCGGTCAGCAAGATACCTGCCGTCTCCATATAATAGGTGGCCTGTGGGTTATCGACCAAAGCTCCCACAGGAAGAAGGTCGAACTCCCCTGCCCCAAGCAAAAAGGCGGGAAGCACCCAAAAGAAAACATAACTGATATTCAAATTTCTCACTGCGCGTTTTATCTGTTCTTCCATGTTAGTTACGATATTCGTTCAAATAATAAAGTTAGATTATACGGTTCCGGTAAAAAGAGTCCGGTTGAAGATCGG
>OLET01001046.1_pt1 | contig 6877 bp, 7 predicted proteins | sample 1602871 | NCBI WGS metagenome assembly OLET01 (sample SAMN02674792, study PRJEB24791) | human gut metagenome, SKBSTL006 | isolation source: stool | host: Homo sapiens | place: USA
AAGGAACAATGTATACATGGAAATAATAGAATGTAAAAAATGTGAAAAAAGTACGCATATGAAGTTTGGAGAACTGTATATCCCGGCGGTAAGGAAAGAGAAACAGCCAATTTCCTTATTGTGGGGAAGTTGGTTATTCAGAAATGACAAGTCAAAACATCTCATCATACAAATTGGATGAGGATGGAAAACCCGATAGAAGAAATAGTTATTAAATCTTAGTCCAGAAAGTAGCGTGAGAAGATGGGAAAGGAATTATTCGACAATATTCCCAGCAAGATAGCTGATTTATTGTCTGATGTAAAGAATGGATGTATCAGCTTACCTGACTTTCAACGTCCCTTTGTTTGGAAAGATAACAAAGTCCGTGAGCTACTCGTGGATAGGCTACAATTAACTGGACAGATTTTTTAAGGTCATATAATCTATAATAAATACACAAATAGCAGAAGGAAATCCTATAAGGTTATATAGTTTGGATGAAATCACGGAGATATTCGGTAAATTAGGACTTCGTATTTGTAACAGCTTATTTAGCAATCTTCATCAAATCTTTATTTTTTTCTGTTAGGTTATATTTCAGTAAGAAATGAAATATGGAAGGATAGTAAAGATGGAAATGATGTTGCAGACACAAAATTTGTGTAAATATTTTAGAAAGCAGAAAGCGGTAAATAATGTTTCACTTAATATAGAAAAGAAACAGATTTATGGACTGCTTGGACCGAATGGTGCGGGAAAATCTACTCTTCTCTATCTGATGTCCGGCTTGTTGACTCCTAAAAACGGCAAAGTGATGTTTCACGATACAGATGTACGCCGTCGGTTGCCGGTTACTTTGCAGGATATGTTTTTAGTTCCCGAAGAATTTGAGTTGCCTTCGGTTTCTTTGGTCAGCTATATTGAGTTAAACAGTCCTTTTTATCCTCGTTTCAGTAAGGAAGAGATGATTAAATATCTCCATTATTTTAAGATGGATATAGATATTGATCTCGGATCACTTTCTATGGGACAGAAAAAGAAAGTATTTATGAGCTTTGCGCTTGCTACAAACACTTCTCTTTTGTTGATGGACGAGCCGACTAACGGACTGGACATTCCCGGCAAAAGTCAGTTCCGTAAGTTTATAGCATCGGGTATGTCGGATGATAAGACGATTGTGATTTCCACGCATCAGGTTCGTGACATCGACAAAGTGCTCGATCATGTGTTGATTATGGACAATAGTCGGGTATTGCTGAATGAATCTACTATGAGTATTTGCGATAAACTGTTTTTTACTGAAAGCGAAAACCGGGAGTTGTTACAGTCGTCTTTGTTTTCCACTCCCTCTATTCAAGGTAATTTTTTGCTTTTGCCTAATGAATCGGGCGAAGATTCAGAGATTAACCTGGAATTATTATTTAATGCTACCTTGGCAGTTCCCGAAAGGATTTCTGCATTGTTCCACTCTAAACAAACAGAATTATGATACGAGATACTTTTTTCAGTCAAACGCGTTTTGTGAATCTTTGCCGTAAAGAGATGGTGGAGAATTGGAAGTCCAATCTGCTTCGTGTTGCGTTGATGTATGGTGCTATGGCGGTGATAATGTTATGGAGCGGATATTTAAGTTACCGGGCAGTAGGTCAAGATACAGATAGTACCTGGGAGTTCAATCTGGTGATTTTTATGTGGGGGCTTTGTGTATTCGGTTGCTTGAGTGCTTCGTTCACAATGGAGAGGATGAAATCGAAAACCGGGCGGCTCTCTGTTCTGATGACTCCTGCTACATCGTTTGAAAAATACTTTTCCCGTTGGTTGGTATTTACGGTTGTTTTCTTAATTGTTTTTCTGATTACTTATAAACTGGCGGATTATACAAAAGTATTGGTATACTCTTTGGTTTATCCGGAAAATAACGCAATTGCGATTACTCCGTTATCTCATCTGTTTGGTGAAAATACGGATTATTATACAGTATTCAAGCATACCCATACATTTGTATTAATGATTGCAAGCTATTTCTTCTGTCAGTCTTGCTTTGTACTGGGCAGTTCTGTTTGGCCTAAGAATTCGTTTATCAAAACATTTTCTGCCGGAATGATTATATTCATTGCTTATGTATTGATTGTGGTCGGATTTGCCAAGTTGATATGGCCGGATCAAATAAGTTACAATCCGGATATGAGCGAGGAGACTGCTTTTGCTTGTCTTTCGGCAATAGCTGTTCTTTTCACTCTGACTAACTGGACACTTGCGTATTTCCGTTTCAAGGAATCTGAGATTATTAATCGAATGTAACAAACTCTTACGTTTATGAATTTTAAAGAAAGTAAAGCCATTTATCTGCAAATAGCAGATCGAATCTGTGACGAGATTCTTCTCGGACAGTATCAGGAGGAAGAACGAATTCCTTCTGTAAGGGAGTATGCAGCTATGGTGGAGGTAAATGCCAACACGGCCATGCGTTCGTTCGATTATCTTCAGTCACAAGATATCATTTACAATAAACGGGGTATTGGTTATTTTGTTTCTTCCGGCGCAAAGGAGCTGATTTTTTCACTTCGTCGGGAGACTTTTCTGAAGGATGAACTTGAGCATGTATTCCGTCAACTCTATACACTTGGAGTTTCGGATGACGAGTTGTTGACTATGTACCGTAACTTTATGATGAAACAAAAATAAAAACGAAATTTTATGAAACGTACTACATATATATTTATTGGCATACTTGTTTCGGTACTCGTGATACTGATGGCAGGTGTCGTTTATATTTCTTTCCAGAAATCAGAAACTAATTCGTATACACTCACTTTGTCGGAGAAGATACTTAGAACAGAGTTTTCCGGTATCCGTGCTGTCAAAGTGTATGCAAACGACACGCGTCGTGTGTGGTTGGACGAAGCTTGTGTGAATGTTGTTTCTTCTACAGATGGAAAAACCAGACTTTTAAGTCCGGAATCCGAATATCTGAAAATCAGTCAGAATGCAGATACATTGGTCATTTGCCTGGATTTGACAACTTATGATCTTCCTAAGCAAAAAAAGGAGTATCTTATTCCGGCCCTGCAAGCTAAAGGATTACAACTGACCATAGAAGCCGACTCTAATCTGGCTTTTGTGGCTAATGCTATTCGTGGATTACGTACGAGAATCGATAGGTTGCATGCCGACTCTTTGACTACATATATAAGAGGAGGGGAATTACGTTTGGACTCTTGTGAGATACGTGCTTTTTGTGTCGATGGAGATGGAGTGACATTTAATGCTCATCAATCAATTATTCCCCATCTCTATTTAGATTTGGATGGCGTCAGGAATTGGGGCGTTCATGAATCTGTAATTGGTACTGAACATCTGACCGGAAGTGGAGTTTATCATAATAACTTGCAGAGGGGTGAGTGTAAAAAGATGATCTGGACTCCGAAGAAAGAGGACGCCGAATTGAGATTAACTATACGGGAGAAGGGAAGTTTGATACTTCAAGAAGAATAAAAGAAGAAATTATTAATACATAATTGAAGGAAGGATGTAGTAGAGAGTATTTTAGTTTTCTTGCTGCATCCTTTTTCAGTTATTTGAAGTTGAAAGCTATGAAGAATTTTCGAGTGGCAATACGGAGGTCTTATTTATCGGTCATCCTTTTGCTTTTGGCATTGGTATGCTATCTTTTGTATCCTTTGGAAATACCGGCTCTTTCTTCAGAATCGGCTATAGAAATTGATCGGTATGTTCATTCCGTGCCATGTACTGTACAGATGCCGGATACCGCTACTGATTTCTTGTGCTTCTTGGATGAAGAGTTAAAAAACAAGCAAATCTTATTGTTAGGTGAGCAGTTGCATCAGGATGGAGCCACCTTGCAAATGAAAACCAGGATGGTTCGTTATTTACACGAGAAATTAGGATATAATGTTATACTATATGAAACTGGCTTATATGACATGTATCTTATGAATCAGGATGGTCGTCAGCGGATGAATCCATCTAAAGCTGTATGGACATTTTGGTGGGGGAGTAATGAGACAAAATCATTATGGGAATATTATCGCTCCCATCCTTCTATTGCCTTGGATGGCTTCGACTGCCAGTTAACCAATTATGGACAAGGAAGGAAACACATGGAATCCGTTGAGAAGTATTTAAATGGTTACTCTTCTTCTCTTTCGGATTTCCCGTATGTGCAACGCTTCTTCTTGCAGATGAGTGAGTTTAATGGAAACTGGAATTATTTCGGATACCGGCTTGATAGGATGTTAAAAGACTCCATTGTTCAGGATTTTAATAAATTGGAAAATAGAATTCATGAGGAGTCAAGATATTCTATGGAAGATGGTTTGCATCAGCGTTATATTGCAGGACTGAAACTACGGTATGAGAGCATATGGAAGTATCGGAATGTCGGTGATTTAACACGAATGAACCTACGCGATTCTATTATGGCCGATAATTTGACTTGGTTGGTAGACTCGGTTTATAAAGACCAAAAAGTGATTGTATGGTGCGCTAATGTGCATGTATTCAACCGGGGGAGGATGCAGGTTGACTCGACCAGATTCACCTCTATGGGACAAAGGTTAAAAATACATTTTGGAGACCGGATGTATACAATAGCATTTACTTCGTATGCACGAAGAAACACTGACGGCGGCATACGGGATCCGCTTAGTACGTTGTCACTCGAGTATTTGCTACATCAGAGAAAAGTCGGGTTTGCTTATTTAAATTTCAATGAACTACCCGTGGATAGCAGATGGAGACAAGCGTTTATCTCGGGTTTGGATCAAGGTGCAAGTCTTTCGGAAGTTTGGAGCGAACAAATGGATATGCTATTCTATATCGACCTGAATTATGATGTATATTACGATAAAACTTTTATAAATAAAATGTATAAATGGGCAAAATAGAGATAAGAAATCTCTGTTTCCGATACGGCAAACAGATGGTACTCAATAATCTGAATCTGGATATTCCGGAAAATGCACTCTATGGATATTTAGGTAATAATGGTTCCGGAAAGACAACTACGATTCAAGTATTACTTGGCTTAGCTCGTCCTGTTAAAGGTGAGGTATTATATGATGGACAGCCATTTCGAGATCAGAGAGAAAAACAATTAAGGAAGATAGGCTTATGCCCGGGAGAACCATTCTATTATGATAATCTTACGGGGTATGAACACCTTGCGTATTTAGACCATATTTATCATTGTGGAAGGACCGCTATCAATAAAGTATTGGCAATCACGGGAATTGAGAATGCCAGAAACAAGAAGCTTCGACACTATTCCACGGGTATGATACATCGATTGGGAATGGCTATGGCTTTATTGCATGATCCGGATATACTGTTTCTGGACGAACCGCTCAATGGACTTGATCCGGAGGGGATACATTCTATAAGAGAGTTACTTTTACAGCTGCATCAAGAGGGTAAGACCGTTTTTTTATCCAGTCATTTACTTGATGAAGTAGAAAAAACTTGTACCCATGTTGGTATCCTTCAGCATGGCTGTTTATTGTATCAAGGAGATTTATCGGAATTACTGAACAATATAGAGAAAAGAATCCATATCAGGTTGGACAAGGTGGATTTGTTACATTCGGTATGTAAAGAGGTCCAAATTGACAGCCGGATCAAGTCGGAGTCAATATTGGAAGTTATCCTTTCCGATGATACTACCTATGACAGGCTTATTGAGCTACTGGGGCAGGGCGGTTATCATATATCTGCTATTCAACCTTTGGAGAATACTTTGGAATCGGTTTATTTAAAATTAACTTCACAAACAAAATGAGGATATTAAGAGACTTACAAAATGTCATAGCATCAGAATATTATAAAACACGTCACGATGTAGCTGCAAAGTTATTTCTATTCTTCCCGGTGTTGTTGACAGTAGCTTTCATTGTGTATGATTTATGGAATCTGAGTCAGGAAGGCTATGACGGTACGAACTTGTGGATATACAATATCGGACGTACGTTATTCATGTTTTACGGTATGTTGTATCCATTAATGGCAGCCTTGTTTTGTGCGGCCTATATAGGAAAAGAGTTTAAAAATGACAATTACCTTCTCTTGTTTTTATTTCCTGTTCCCAGAGGCACTGTTTATGTAGCTAAACTTATTTACCTTCTATCAATGACATTCTTGTCAGTTCTTATCGCCTATGTTGCTTTTATGTTATCAGGCTTTATTTTGGGCGTTTGTTTACCGTCAATGGGCTTTCAAAATTTTGATGTGAGAATTTTAGTGATTTCTGTCTTCTTTCGTGTTTTTATTGGGCTATTGCCTATCCTTGTTATTCAATATGTGTTTAGTTTCTTGTTTAAGAATTATGCTTTAGCACTGGGATTTAGTTTTTTTATGACTGTGTTTTCGATGATTGCGAGTAATTGGCGTTACATTAATTTTATTCCGTATTCCTCCATTTTACATGCATACTCTTCATTTATGCAGCAAACGGTTTATTATTGGAAATCATTTGAAACCATTAATATCAGTTATTTTATAGTCTTTTCTATCGTGGGTTATATTTTATATAGGTATAAAAAATGGCGGTAGGATGATTCCTGGTAGTGAAGGGGTGAAGTTCTTTCCAGCTTACCGAAATGAATGAAGTGATTTTGTTCGGCAAGTGGTAAGAATGCTTATATTTGCAATATTCGTTCTTGTTAACCTAAAATTTACTTTACCATGATAGGATATAGAAACTTACTGATATCGTTATTTTGTAGTATGGCTGTTTCTGCTGCCGGACAGCCGCGCTTAGTAAAAAGCCTTGTGCCTGATATGCCATCGCAAGCTCCCGATTACTTTTGCACGTGGAATTTACAAGGCTATGTGGCCAGCTATAAAAGTACTGAACTGACCAAGATCGGAAGAGCACACG
>OLET01001086.1_pt1 | contig 6652 bp, 3 predicted proteins | sample 1602871 | NCBI WGS metagenome assembly OLET01 (sample SAMN02674792, study PRJEB24791) | human gut metagenome, SKBSTL006 | isolation source: stool | host: Homo sapiens | place: USA
ACATGTGCAGGTAAGCCTGAACGTGGCAAGCCACGAAGTTCGGAGTGTTTACCAGATAGGTAGAACGGATAGGATCGTCACCGAAACGCAGGTGAGAGCAAGTGAAACCTCCTGACTTCTTAGAGTCGTAAGAGAAGTATGCCTGACAGTGTTTATCTGTGTTGTCACCGATAATTTTCACTGAGTTCTTGTTGGCACCTACTGTACCGTCAGCACCCAAACCGTAGAATTTAGCTTCGAACATACCTTCGCCACCCAGAGCGATTTCTGCTTCCTGAGGAAGAGAAGTGAAGGTTACATCGTCTACGATACCGATTGTGAAGTGGTTCTTCGGCATCGGCATAGCCAGATTCTTGAATACGGCGATGATTTGTGCCGGAGTAGTATCTTTAGAACCCAGACCGTAACGACCGCCTACGATAACCGGAGCATTTTCTGCGCCATAGAAGCAGTCTTTAACATCCAGATACAGAGGTTCACCGTTAGCACCCGGTTCTTTTGTGCGATCGAGTACTGCGATTGTTTTAGCTGTTTTAGGTACGGCGGCCAGGAAGTGTTTAGCAGAGAACGGGCGGTACAGGTGAACTGCAACCAAACCGACTTTTTCTCCTTGGCTTGTCAGATAGTCGATAGCTTCGCGGGCAGCTTCTGTTACAGAACCCATAGCGATAATTACGCGTTCTGCATCTTCTGCTCCGTAGTAATCGAACAAACCGTATTTGCGGCCTGTGATCTTAGAAATTTCATTCATGTATTCCTCTACGATGGCGGGAACAGCTTCATAGTAGTTGTTGCATGATTCACGGTGCTGGAAGAAGTGGTCAGGGTTTTCGGCCATACCACGGGCAACCGGATTCATCGGATTCAGCGCACGTGCACGGAATTCGGCAAGCGCTTCCTGGTCAACCAACGGAGCGAGATCTTCATTTTCCAGCATTTCGATCTTCTGGATTTCGTGTGAAGTACGGAAACCATCGAAGAAGTTCATGAAAGGAACACGGGCTTTGATTGTGGCAAGGTGTGCAACACCGGCCAAGTCCATCACTTCCTGTACAGAACCTTCAGCCAACATAGCGAAACCTGTCTGGCGCGCAGACATTACGTCCTGGTGGTCACCGAAAATACACAGTGCGTGAGAAGCCAGTGTACGAGCAGATACATGGAATACGCAAGGCAGGAATTCACCGGCAATCTTATACATATTCGGGATCATCAAAAGAAGACCCTGAGAAGCAGTGTAAGTAGTAGTCAGTGCACCGGCCTGAAGAGAACCGTGAACAGCACCGGCTGCACCACCTTCAGATTGCATTTCCTGTACCAATACTGTTTCGCCGAAGATGTTCTTACGTCCTGCGGCAGCCCATTCGTCTACGTATTCAGCCATTGTAGAAGAGGGAGTGATGGGGTAAATGGCAGCTACTTCTGAGAACATATATGAAATATGTGCAGCAGCCTGATTACCATCACATGTGATGAATTTCTTCTGTTTAGTCATAACTAAAAATAATATTTAAGTAAGTAATTTATTTGTTTATTTCAAAAACGGTATGGAAAGCGGATACTTCCATGTTTTTCCGTTCAGTCCTTTGATACCTCCGATGATGGGGAACAGCAGACAAAGAAAACAGCCTATTCCAAGTATCAAGAGGAGCAAGATTCCGGCACCTCCGCCGAATATACCCAGCAGAACTGCTAACGGAGAAGTCTGATCATTTGCGTAATCCATGTCGTTTATGGATAAGATTCCGCTGAACATGAATATTACAAAAAGTACTGTCAGCGCGATGCCGTACAGGAACCAACTGATGTACCAGTTCAGAATGTATTTGCCTTGGCGATTGACGAGTATAGAATTCTCTTTACCCATGATCCAGAATACAATAGGGGCAATCCAGCCTACGTATGGTATGAACATGGCGAAATTCATCAGTGCCAGATAAGCATTTTCCGTCAGTCCCATAGGAAGTACGGCTGTAGGTTTAGCCGTAGCTTCTTCGTCCAATATCTTTTTCTTTTCTTTTTCGAACTCTTCATCGTTCAACGCTCCGCTGTCGTGGAGGCGTTTTAGTTGTTCAAGCTTCTCGTAATCCATAATGTTCAAGATTTGATGTTAATATAAAAAGCCGAACATCCAGAGTGGTATCTGATTGCCACGACCTATTTCTGCCTTGTGCAAAGCATACGTCACTCCGGGGTTATTCTTAATTTTTGCTCCTTCGCAGCATATTTTGAACGGCATCACTTCGTCAACCATGAACGAGGTGTTCTTGTCACCCTTGTGCACTTTATGGTCTTTCCACATCGTGTTTACAAAGAAAGTGTCCAGCACATCCTGTTCTTCCACCTTTACGGGGTAGATGGAGTACATCAGGTTAGGGTTGTGCAGCATAATCTTCGAGGGCTTTTTAGGAAACTCTTCCCCTTTGGGATAGACCAGGTTGATCAGCCGTGCATCGGCCAGATACTTGATGTAGTTCATCACCGTGGCGCGTGATGTCTGTATGTCGCTTGCCAGTTGGCTTACGTTCGGAGCCTTTGGCCCGTCTACAGCCAACAAATATAATAATTTTTTTATCTTCGAGAGATATTTTAGCTCAATTTGTTTGATAAGCAGGATATCTACTTCTACCATCATGTTCATGGTCTTGAGCAGATTTTCAGAGAAATTGCGTTTCTCGAGGAAGAAGGGGTAGAAGCCGTGATGGAGGTAGTCTTGAAAATAATCCAGAGGGCGGACTTTGGAAAGCACCCCTTTGGCTATCTGTTCGTGGCTGCTCAATATCTCTTCGAGTGTGTAGTGACGGAATTTCATCCCTGTTTGCAGGTTCAGAAATTCGCGGAACGAAAAACCGCGGAGGTTGTAGCTCTTCACGATGTCACGCAATTCCAGGTTTTCTTCTTTGAGCCGCATGACGGACGAACCGGTGAATACAATCTTCAGGTTGGGGAAACGGTCGTAGCACATACGTAGCTCGCGGCTCCAGTCGGGATGCTTGAATACTTGGTCGATCAGCAATACCTTTCCACCGCGTTTCTGAAATTCATTGGCGAAATCGACAATGCTGTGTCCGGAGAAGTAGAAGTTGTTCATGTTGATAAAGAGGCACGAACGGTCGGTTCCGAACTTCTCCTTGGCGTATTGAAGCAGGAAAGTGGTTTTTCCCACGCCACGTGTTCCTTTGATACCAATCAAGCGGTCACTCCAGTTTATTTCGTCCATCAGGTCGCGGCGGACCGGGGCATTGGTGTGCTCAACAAGGTAGGCATGTGTGCGGTAGAATGTTTCCATCTCTTATCTTGGGTTTTTCGGGGGGCAAATATAAGCCTTTTTTTAGAGATTGCAAAGTAGAGATAGCAAAATTGTGGTTTCGTTTAGCAAGTTTATCTTTTGCTTCACTTTGTCAAAACGGTATTCCTGATAGGTGGCAGGGGCGTTATTTCGGGGCAATGGCAAGCTGCTTCTGAAAAAACGCAGCCATTTCAATCGGGCAATTGTGATTTTGCTTGTCTACTTCAGTGTTTGCTTGCAAATATAAATATTGTTTTTTGTTTTCGGTAGTTTCTGCCGGTATTTATTTGAAAAAGGGTTTCTTTTGTCAGTTCGAAATGTTTGCTCCGGAGAGAGCAAATAGAGATGGAGAAAGGGAAAAGAGCCTTTGTTGACGGGCTGTCAATCGTCACTCCGGGAGATATGAAGGCTTTGTCCCGAAGAAGTGAAGGCTTTACCCGGGGGAAGTGAAGGCTTTGTCCGGCGGAAAGTGACGGTTTGCCCCGCATAAAGTGACCTGTTTCCCGGTTTTATATGCGTTTTTGTGTATATATTTGCAGGAAACTTACCGGCTTTAACGCTGGTTGCTTCTTGGATAGCAAAGGGCTTGTAAGTGAAAAACCGGAAATGGAAACAAAAGGACAGGAGACGGTGCATTTAAGGAATTAAATGATAGTTTCTGTCCCCGGGCATGGATATATCTTAGGGTGAAAAAACACGTAACTGTTCGCTGCCATCACTCGCACAAGTTCCTGCGTCCGGATGAACCCTGTTTAATTAATTGATGCTAATGACGAATCTGCTTTACTTGTTTAATCCCGATCAGGATCTGGCTCTTGCCAGTGGCGAAGTCAATTATATGCCGCCTGCCTCCGCCCGCAGAATGGCGGAAGAGTTGGCATTGCTTCCCGTATGGTTTGCGGACGGGCCGTGCAGTGTGCTTGCTCCGTCTGCCTATAATCAGTCTTTTCTGGAAGAGATGCTCGACTTATTTCCGCTTCCCGCATCATTGAGAACCCAGGCCGAAGATTTTTCGGAAGTCCGTAAAATCTTCGGCCTGGGTTCTCAAGGATGCGGCGAAGACAACGGGGATGGTCATCTTATCGTTCGTGGTGGTTACGTTGATTGCGTTTATCCTCTTCGGTGGATTGTTCCGCTTGTTCGGCTGGAGCGGTTTCATGGCTTTCATTATTTCATTGTTGTTCGCCTATACAGTAAAGTATGCCTTTATTGATAGCTGGATCTTGGTGAAAATGATGAGCAGCTATATGCAAGTAGCTCCCGCCACGCAAGTTACTTTCGATCTGTATGGTAAGTTGAGCGGCTTGTCCGGTAAGTTCAAGGAGCTTTTCAAGAAAGGTAACGAGATGCCGCAACCGAATCCCACCGCTACTTCCGCAGCACAAGATCCTTTGCGACCGCAGATACCGGGACAGGTCTCAACGCCGGAAAGCCGCTTTTGCCCTCAATGCGGAATGCAATTAGCTCCGACCGCTACATTTTGCGGGAATTGCGGAGAAAGGTTATAGTTTTTAAGTTTAATCGTAAAAAATCAAGAATATGAAACGAGTATTATTTACATTGGTAGCCTGTTTAGTAGGTATTTCTTCATTGATGGCGCAATCATTCTCTCTTCCGGGGTATTTGTTTGGAAGATGTCCGGACTATAGTATTACCTATGACAAGAACGATGCGCAGGAACAGAAAGATGTTTATATATGCGATGGTAATAAAAGCGTGGTTCGTATAGACAGTTATAAATGGAACTCAAGTTCGTCTGATTGGGTATATGATGGCAAGACCGTGATGGAGAATGATAACCAAGGACGCACTTTGGTCGCTATCTCTTATTCGGCAGCCGACGTGGCAGGCGAGAAAACAGAATACACTTATACCGGAAATGGCTATGAGAAGTTCTCCGTCACTTCCTCCAGCTTTGAGGGAGGCGCATGGAAAGCCGAGGCGAAAGTGGATATAGAAGCCACTTTCAACAAAGATAAATATCCGGTCTCGATACTCATGACAGGTACGGCTGAGGGAGAGACGTTCAAGATGAAAATGGAGTGGTCTTACGATAAGAATGTCACGAAAACCTCGTCTTCCATTGATTTCGGTGGTAGTTGGATGCTTATGTCAGAAAGCAAGACGGAGATCGTGGACGCGGGAAACCCGATGATTTCGAAAAATTATCAGAAAATGTATTTCCCCGCTGAGACAAGCTGGGAATATTCAGGAAAGACACATGACTATTTCAATGGAACAACCTCTATCGCTCCTGTAGTAGAGGAGAACGAACTGAAACTTCATATTTATGGAGATGTGTTGGAAGTACAAGGAACGGAAAGCGGGATTTCTATTTATGCGATAACTGGAGGGAAAATGGCAGAGAGTAAGTCGAATCGTATTGACATCTCTCGCTTGCCAGCAGGAATCTATTTGCTAAATACAGCTAGAGGTTCTATAAAGTTTATTCATAAATAAGCAAAAGTAAGGTGCGCCTTACTGAATGTGTGAGGCGCACCTTTTTTATTTGAATCGTTTTACTGTCTATTAACTCAATCCCTCAATCATGCCATCCACGATATCGATCTTTCGGGCTTGCGGCTCTTTCGGGAGTCCCGGCATACGCATGATCTCGCCCATGACGACAACGATCATCTCGGCTCCGTTATTGATGATTACATCTCGTACTTTTAGTTCGAAATCTTTGGCGACCCCATAAGCTTTCGGATCGGAAGAGAATGAATATTGAGTCTTGGCGATACAGATCGGATAATGGGAAATACCCAAGCTTTCGATCTGACGCAATTTTTTATCGGCCAAAGTCGTATAAACAATCGAAGAAGCTCCGTATATCTTCTGGGCCACTTTTTGTACCTTCGTACGGATCGGATCATTCAGATCATATGTATATTGTAAAGGAGCGGAAGGATGATTTTCGATCGTATCAACCACTAAGCGGGCAAGCTCCGTACCCTCTTCACCGCCTTCGGCGAAAACGTTATTCATGGCGAATCCAACCCCTTTCTCCTCGCAATGCTCAGCCACTAACGCAATCTCCTCGTCCGTATCGGTAGCGAAACGGTTGAAAGTAACGATTACTTGCTGGCCGAAGCTCTTCATATTCTCAATGTGTTTATCTAAGTTAGCGAATCCGTTCTTTAATCCTTCGATATTCGGCTCCTTGATTTCTTTCTCCGGAACGCCACCATGAAGTTTCAAGCTCTGGGCAGTCGCTACGATGACTGTCAGTTTCGGTGAAAGCCCCGCTTTTCTACATTTGATATTAAAGAATTTCTCCGCGCCCAGATCAGCGCCGAAACCAGCCTCCGTAATCACATAATCTCCATAAGTAAGAGCCATTTGGGTGGCCGATATGGAATT
>OLET01001087.1_pt1 | contig 6651 bp, 6 predicted proteins | sample 1602871 | NCBI WGS metagenome assembly OLET01 (sample SAMN02674792, study PRJEB24791) | human gut metagenome, SKBSTL006 | isolation source: stool | host: Homo sapiens | place: USA
GGGGCGCTTCATCCCCGGTGTCCATGCCGCGATACAGCGGCCGTTACGGCCCTGAAACCGGACAAGCGAGATGTTATAGATCAATTCGGGAGCGAAGCCCGTCCCCTGAGCGAGACGCTCGGCGTTCTTGTTGATGCGATAGGTTTTCATTGTTTCTGAGATTTAAGATTTTGGGTATCTTCTTCTACGATTCGGAAGTTTTCGGGATTCCAGCCCTTTGCGAACAGCGCGGCCTGCGCGTCGAGGACGCTCGGAAAGATGCGGCGCCTCTGCCGCGAAAAAGAGATGTATCCGACATAAATACGTCGCACAGTGCTTCTTTGATATTCGAGGTGGCAGCGGCACGGAACGGGCTGATAGTGCAGGAAGCCCCGCATCCGCAGCAGCAGGCCACGTTCGTACTCCTTGTCCTCGCGGCAGCGTTCCCACGCCTCGTATTTGTCGATGCCGTCGGTCAGCAGCGCATAACTGACAGCCCGGTCATAGCGGGTTCGGCCCTGCCAAAGGCCCTTGAAAAAGAGCGACAGCAGTTCCAGTTCGAGCGTCGGACGGCCTTTCGTGCGCAGCGTTTCTGTCAGGGATACGACCTCGTCGTAACGGAAGTCGAGCGGGCGGATGTTGTTCGCCGCCATGCGCACCATCACCCGCAGGTCGGGGGTAATGGTGATACGTGTTATAATCTGATAGCTCATAATGATATGCAATTAAAAGACCGCAGCTTTAGGGCTGCGGCCTGATTTGACAATACGTGAAGTGTCGTGTTATTTCGGATTGGTCGTGTCCCGGAGCTTCAATCCGAAATCGCCGCAGGCCGTACGCAGATCTTCGCTGAACTTGTTGCTCTCGCAATAATAATCACCCATCCGTTCGGCCAACTTCTGCAGATCGCCGTCCGTAATCGTCGCAGTATCGTATCCGTGTCTTTCGAGAGCCGTACGGTTCAGAAAGGCGATGTCGAACTCCGCATTCGGATCGTCCTTACTCGGAACGCTTTGCAGCTTCTCAGCGGTGAACCTGTAAATCTCGTCGAGGAACTCCTTCTCCGTCCAATCCGTATCCTCATGCTGCCGGGAGAACTCGTCGCCCCAGGCAATGAGCGTCGCGGCCGTATCGCGGGAGTTGTCCGAGGGCCGGAATTTCCTGCGCCCAGCTTCATAGGCGATATCGACCAGCGCCTCGGCATAGTCGCGCAGGGACACATTGCCCGGAAGCGCTGCGGACTGCCTTTTCATAAAGGCAGTAATGGCCTCGGCATAGATCCGAAGCTGCAAACGGTCGCGCTCCGCGGCGGCTTCGTCGCGGTTCAGCCCGAATTCCGGGGATTCATGGCCATCGAGGAAGTTCTGCAATTCACCCAGCCGGAAAACGTCGTAGCGCGTAGGATATTCCGGCAGGCAGCGTTCCACAAAATCTTCCGTAAGATCGCTTGTCGTCTGCGGCGCAGCTTCGGCGGACGGGATGAAATCGTATTCTTCCAGCCATTCGACGATGCCTTGCAGGGTATCGCAGGACAGATTTTCAAGCGGAAGCGGGAAACCATCCCCGCCGTCCATCAGGCAGACGGGCGTCAGCCCGTCCTCACAAAATTCGAGGGAGATTACATTGCGACAAAGACCGTCGTATCCGATTGTAAGGGGCGACTCGTAATACTCCTCGTAGGCGAGGCCGTCCGTATCTGCCAGCCTCTCGCGGTCTGTCGCATCGGCCGAATAAGTTCCCAGGCGCCCTTGCCGGCTGGCGATGACCGAGCGGATGACGCCGATCTGATAAGTGCGCAACTTTTCGAGTGTTTCTTTGTTTTTAATAGTCATAGAGAATCAAGTTATTTATAAGAAAATTCCGGTCTGACGAAATAGCAGACCGTGGTGTGCCGCCCGTGATCCTTGACGAGTTTTACGGGTTGGGGCGCGTTGTAGATGCGCCGCTCTGTAACGGGAGCATCGAGCGCATCCCATTTCTCTTGCGATACGGCGGTCTGCTCGTCCCGATAGCACCAGACGATGACGGATTTCGGGCAGGGAGCTGCGAATGCGGTTCCTTCGTAATCGGAGAGAAATCGTCGGAACTCCTCCTCCGAGCCGAACGAGATGCACTCGCCCCGGTAAAGATCGCCGTTTCGGCACTCCGTATCCTTATAAAGGCTGATCTTGCGCCATTTCTCGGTCGAGAAATCGCCGTAAAGCGATTCCGGTTCCCGGTATTCCCACAACGGCACCTCGGCGCAGAACCGGACGACTCCGTTGCCGCAGGCGCCGCAATGGCCCCAAGCACAGAAATCCCCCGGCACAGCACCGGAAGGCTTCAGCTCTTGCGGCATCACGGCTGTAAAAGGCCCTCCGCTGACCGCGCAGCCGATGCCGCCGGCTGTCATCCACACGAAGGGAACGTATGGGCACAGGCAGATCGAGCGCGTTCCATCTTCACGGACAGCCTCGATCAGGGCGTTGCCGTGGAAGTCACCGTGGCGCGTGGTATAGCGCACCCGGTCGCCGACCTGCGGGACACGTGGGTTGCGGGTGCGTTCGATATGACGCACCAAAGCATTGGCGGCATCTACATCCGCCTGCGTCAGGTGGTGTTCATGGTCGTAAAGCGTATTCATCGGCAGCAGTGTTTCGCGGCTGTACCGATCTTTGGTTTTATCTTGTTGCATATTGCTGATAATGAAAGCGCCGCGGCCCAAAGGTCGCGGCGCGGGTTGAACAATCGTTTATATTCGGTTTTTGGATCAGGCGGCTTCGGCCGGAATCGCTCCCGGGGTTTCCGGCTCCTGCTCTACGGCCAGCCGTTCGGAGATCATCCGCGCGGCACGGTTCACATCCGTGAGGATGTCGAACAGGTAGGTCGGCTCTTTATGGAACTCCGCCAGCCAGTCCTTGATATAGGCGGCGCTCTCCTCGCGGGGCGTCGTGGCGAAGCCCAGCATCGCACCGCACAGGGCCGCCGTAAGTTCAGCGACCAGTTCCTCCCGGATATAACCGGCATCTCCGTAGCAAGAGCCAAAAGAACGGTTCAGACGCTCCGGATGTCCCGTGCTGTGCGTGACTTCGTGGAGAAGTGTCGTGTAGAATGCCGCACCCTCCGGAAACTGCCGCTTTTCGGGGCAGACGATCCGGTCGAGCGTCGGCGAATAGGACGCCCTGTTGCCGGATCTGAGCAGGATGGGACAGAGCCACGACTGCTCCGCCAGCATCCGGTCGAGGGGTTCGCATGTCAGACCGTCCGAGTAGTCTTTCGGCCCGGTCGGTGTCGTAAGCGAAGCGTAGCGCTCCGGCTGCTGTTCCGACATATCCGTCTGGTCGATGTTGAAGACCGGGTAATAGCGCATCACGGGCAGCACGTCGTATTGCCGCCGCTGCTCCTGCGGCAGGCGGTAATAGTCCGCCAACTCAATCTTCTTGCGGGTCTCCTTATGGCGGATATACAGCTTCCAGAAGAAGACCGGGAACGAACCGGAGCCTTTGAGGATGTTCAGACCCTCCTCCTTGGCCTGCTTGAACGTCATAAAAAGCGGCGTACTGTAGCCTGCGATCTCCGAGAGGAACAGCAGCATCAGGATATTCCCGCCCCGGTAGGGCGTGCCGCGCAGATTGCGCGGAAGACCGTGCGCAAGGTCGGCGATCCACGGCTTGCGCCACTCCTCGGTGAGCGTCTCCATTTTCTTTATCATCAGCTCCGTCAACTGCGGAGCGATCTTTTCAATCAGATTCTTATTCATGGCTCTTATCTTTACGTTATTCTTCCTCCGGAGCGGTAGCTTGCCGCCAGAGACGGATCTTCTCGTCGTTCGTCCTGCCGTTCCACCACATGTCGCAGGCATCGCGGAAAGCCTTGCGATCATCCTTCGGGCTGAAATTTTCCGGATTCAGTCCGGTGATAATTTCCCGGTCTTCTTCTGTCGTTCCGTCATTCCACCACGGCTCGACCGTATCGGACATCAATTCGCTCTCGCGTACCTGACGGGTGTGTTCTGCACAGTCGTCGCACCATAAGTCATCTTTGTCTTCCGCCATAGACTGTACTTCGTACGTGTTGCTGTCCACCCAGACTTGGCAGGATACCCGCAGCGAACCGCACGCCCCGCAGCGCCACGGATCGGCGGGCATCTCTACTGTCGGTTTTTCTGCAATAGGTGTCTGTTCCGGAATCTCTGAAATCTTATTCATAACAGTAGTAATGCAAAGACGGAGCAGGCATAACCTGCTCCGTCGGTTTGGACATTTAGTTCATGTTGTTACTATGCCGCCGTTTTCATCTCCTCAGGCATCCGGATATCGGGTTCGATATCCGGGTCCATAGGAATAATCAGCGGCTCCGGGGTGGGTTCTATAGCGGGCGTCTCGTCCGGCAGCAGCTCGGGCATCTCCGGTTCGGCATCCGGTGCCTCCTGCATCGAAACCGCCATCTCCTCGGCCTCGGCTTTTGCCTGCAAAGCGTCGATCTGTTCCTGAAGACGGGCTTTGCGACGCTCGTAGACTTTCAGATACTCTTGCTGCACCTTCTGGCTCTGCTCCGTGAAGTTCATATCCGCGAAGCGGCACATCATTCCCGTCAGGAGCGTTTCGTCCGTACAACGAAAGTCCGGAGCCGCCGAGCGGAAGTAGTCCACCAGATACGCGCGGACCAGCGCCGCCTGTTGCTTGGCCGTGATACGTCCCGCCGCGGCGAACTGCTCTCGGTCGGTCAGGTAAGAGCCCTCCTTAGGCCGGAAACCGCACTGACGGAGTTTCGAATCGCTCATCACGCGCTGCATCACGGCGTAGTAGAACATCTGCTGCTCCTCCTTCTGAAAGGGCTTGTTCGCAACCTTCACATCGAGGAAGACACGCTTCATATCGGTCGTGATATGCTCGTAGCAGATTTCCCGGTAACGACGCTCCTGTTGCAACAGCCCCTCCAGCGGCGAAGGCGGAACGACGGTGACGAAGACCTTATGCTCATCGTCCTGCCCCTCGTTTACCGTCACTTCCCGCTCCTCGTCTCCGATCTCTTCGTAGCGGATTTCAATATCGAGGTTGCCGATGACGGCGTATTTGCGCACGCGCCCTTCCGAGATGTCGAACTCCAACTGCTGTGTCTCTTCGGCGAATGCCGCCATTTCGGCTTCGTACTCCTCCTGAGCCTCGGAGAACTCCTCTTCCGATTCGAACTCTTCGGCCTGCGGAGCGTCGGGCATCTGAGGGCCTTTATCGTAGTGATAAACGCTGTATTCCAGCTCTTCGACGTGATAGCCCTCTTTCTCAAGAGCTTCGAGTACTGCGGCAGGCGTTTCGCCGTCTGTGGCCAGTGTCGTACGCGGATCGTCCTTGAGGAGTTTCACGGCCTTCTGCACGAGAAACTCGTCATTCTTGCGGAGCATGCACTCGCGGTTCTGGCAGCCCGCGCAACGGCCCGTACATTCGTCCTTGAACAACACCTGATTGGCCGTATTGTGCTGGCAGGAAAGGCACTCCGTCTTATCGAAGTTGTAGCTTTCCAACTTGGTCATGTAACGCTCGTAGAGCCGCCGGGCGATCTCCTTGATCCGCGCGGTCTTCCACGAGCTGTAACACCCCTCGGCGAAATGATCGTCGTAGACCTCCTGCTGGATGTCGGCGGGATATTTGGCGATCTCCGTAGCGACGCCCACCGAAATATCCTCCTTGTCGAGCATCCCGGCCAGGGCATCGATCAGCTCGCAGAGTTTCAGTCGCGAGCGGATGTAGGCTTCCGACTTGCCGAACTTGCCCACGAGACTCTCGATCGTATGCCGCCCCGACTGCAAGGCCCGCTTGTAGGCAGCGGCCTCCTCGCGCGGACGCACGTCCTCGCGCTGCAGGTTCTCCGTGATGGCGGCATCCTCGGCCTCGGCGTCCGACAACTCCCGGATAAGGGCCGGAATGAATTTCAGATTCGCCATGGCCGCGGCCCAGTAGCGGCGCTCGCCGTAGACGATCTCGAAGCCCTCGTCCTTCGGACGCACGCAGATAGGCTGCAGTACGCCCGACTGTTTGATGCTCTCGGCAAGTTCCAGCAGCGTATCCTCACGGAAGTTTTTCCGGGGATTGTAGGTCGAATTGACGATCTTGTTCAGATCCAGCAGCCGGACATCCGTCTCGGGATGGGCTGCCGGTTGTTCGGCAGGACTGGTTTCTGCGACAGGATTCACAGCTCCGATATCCGTTGCCTGCGGTTCGGCGGGTTTCATGTCGGGACTCCCGGCTGCAACCGGGTCTTGCGCTTGCGCCGCAACGGCCTCGGAAACGGCCGGCGTCCGAACTGCGGTCTTACCGCTCTGCTTCGATTTCGAATTTGCTTTCGCAGTCTGCATAACATGTAACAGTTTTTACCGTGTGTCTCACGTGTTTTCTGCTCGCACGAATTTTATTGTTTTTATCGCGCAAGCAATGAATAATATGTTATGAGGCTTTATATCCCGAACGGATCGGTTGCCTCGGGAAGATTCATAAGCCCGCGGCGCAGGTGCAGGGGCGGAAAAATACCGCAGCCCCGGCGAGGATGATTTTTCCGTCCCGGAGCCGGAGAGAGAGGCTCCAGAACCTACGCTTTCAGAAAATATCATAAAATTGCAAATCACTGATAATCATATATTATCTACAATGAAGAGTAAATCTAAATCTTTCTAAATGCCTTTTGCTATTTCAATTTTTG
>OLET01001146.1_pt1 | contig 6367 bp, 2 predicted proteins | sample 1602871 | NCBI WGS metagenome assembly OLET01 (sample SAMN02674792, study PRJEB24791) | human gut metagenome, SKBSTL006 | isolation source: stool | host: Homo sapiens | place: USA
CAATGTCTATAAGGCCCGCATAGAAAAATATAGTTTTGTCATCTATTACATAAGAAGTATGGTATTCCGGAACTATAGCCTCTTTTTCGTTTCCTTTAAAATATACTTTATACGCAGTAGCACTATATTGCCCGGAATAATCATTGAATGGGGAAATACGTAACATCGCCCTCCTATAAAATTTGCGGGGATTGGCCTGGTAGTTGTGTGATGGATCGTTGCTCTGAATAGCTAACGGCAATACCCATTTGTCTACCTGATCTAAATCTTTCAGGGCAAAATCGATAGGCAGTAAGCTTGTACATTCGCCTGCCGGTATCTGTACTGTTTCCGGGAACTCGTAATACTTGTTTTCCAACGGTTTAAAGAAAAGTTCTTTACGGCTGCCGAAATGTTCAACATTCAACACATCCAATGTGTCAAGATCCAATCCTACATGCACATTCAAGTCTTTGGAATTCATGGTTGACCCGCTGACTATCAATGGGAGTTGGTATGTTACTTTCCCTTCCGGCTTGTAACGTATGTAAATAGGAGTTACTCCTTGTGCGTTGACTGGTGCCTTGAAAGATACCATTTGCACATATTGTTCAGATTCCCATTCATTATTGCATGACGCACATACTATCAGTACAGTCATGGCTAAGAGTAAATAATATATCTTTTTCATTTTTTTCAAGTTTATAAGATTATTCCGGATAAGTCCAGCCTGGATTTTGAGTTAAACGTTTGTTGCGCTTTAATTCAGTATGATTGATTGGCCAAAACCACATTTTGCGTGAGAAGGTTGTTGGTAATGAAGGTACTGCTACCGGTGTATGGAATACATCTGCCATTTCTTTAGTTGCTAAAGTGTTACACCCATAAATTGGAGTTGATTCTTCTACCGGAGCATCTAGCCAACGACGTAAATCAAAATAGCGATGTCCTTCTCCCATCAATTCAATCTGACGTTCACGTTTTAACTTTTTGCGGAATTCGATAGGGTCATCATATTCTTCTTGGGTATAATCAGGAACTCCTGCACGAATACGTATAGGACGAATTCCTTTTTTCATTTCATTGATATCGCGTTTGATTATATGAGTCTTATTACCATCCCAAGAAGGTATGTCGTATTGCCCGTTTAATTCGTTCAATGCTTCGGCATAAATCAACAGAACTTCTGCATAACGGATAGCCGGTTCTACTTTCTTTTTAATAAGTTCTTCATTGTTGTCTCCTTTACCCATATCATCCGGGTGTACAAATTTTTTAACTCCAATGCCGGTGCGTAACCAAAACATCGAGTTTGTATACCCATTACCGTCTCCACGGTAATAGAAGACTTGTATGTTTTGAGGTTCTCCTGCATTTTTATTGCTGTTCAACAAATTCCAAACATCACCATTGTAGGCTACTGAAGCATAGAAACGGGGCTCACGATTAGCATACTGTAAAGAGACGCCTTCTGACAAAGGTTTGTAACGACCTGCTTCTACGTCTTCTTTCGTCACATAGCCGGACATGCGTTCCGAACCGTCACCGCGGTTGATTTCTTTATCTTTACCGGGACAATCAGTTCCATCATTCATATAATATGCGTCACATTGTTTCTGTGTAAGTCCGTGTGTATTCCATCCTTTAGCAACACGTGGTAGCTGATGTATTACCATGTTATTAATGCTTTGGTCACCAGTATTCTGCCCACGGGTAAAAATTAATTCTTTATTCTCAAAAGCACTGACTGTTCCGTTGAATATAGCACGATAAGATTCGAACGGATCGATGTCTTTCCACCCATTCGGCCAAGCTTGTTCTGAGAATTCAGGGTGGTATGGAGGAGCAATCGTTGCAGGAAATGCAATATCCCCTTTGTCTGTAGCATAAGAAACAAACAGCGTGTAACGGTTCAATTCTATCACATCCTTGGCAGCGGCAGCAGCTTTCGCCCACTTAGATTCATCGTAAGCTTCTGGTAACAGTCGATTACCTTGATCATCTACCAGTTCTGAAGCAATATCAGCAGGCGTTTGTCCATTCATTAATGGGCTGGCAGCATATAGCAGAACTTTGGCACGAAGAGCTAATGCCGCACCACGGGTGGGGCGAGCTATTTCTTGTATTGCACGGTCTAAAGGGAGAGCTTGCGCAGCCAGAACTAATTCATTTGTGATATAGGTCACACATTCGTCATACGTATTACGCGGTTGTGCTACTGCATCATAATCTTCCATGTAGTCAATGCCTTGATCCGGCACAATAGGAACAGGACCGAACAAGCGCAACATAATCCAGTAGAAATAGGCTTTCAAAAAGTGCGCTTGTGCTTTGTTGTCAGCAATTTCTTCCGCTGTATATTCCGTATTCATGTCTATATTGTTCAAATATATAGAGGCTTGGCGAATGCCTTTATAACATTTGTTCCAGATTTCTGCACTTTCTCCTGCTAAACCTCCTTCGTTATATTCACCGTTTTTCCATGCTTTATATCGGTCATCTCGATCACCGAAATACATGTCATCAGCAAAACAGAAAGGAACATATCCTTTACTGGCTACATCGAGAAGATGGTTATCTCCCAAAAAGAAGTATGCGCGTGCCAGCCATTTGTCAGAATAAGCTCTGCTTGTAAAAACATCTTCTATTGACATACGCTCATCAAATAGATAATCAGAGTCCAAGTAATCGGAACATGAACTGAGGGTAAATCCTATCCCTATTATAAATGATAAAATAATGTATATTTTCTTCATAATGTCATTGCGTGTATTATAAATTAACGGATATTCCTAAAGATAAATTTTTGCTGAGCGGATATCTCTTTCCATCCGTACTTCCCATTTCCGGGTCCCATAATTTGAATGCAGACCATGTGAGTAAATTGGTGCCAACAAAGAAGATACGGACAGTGTTAAAATGTACCTTATTTACCAGCTGGGTTGGTAGCGTATACCCTACTTCTACAGTCTTTAAACGTAGATAAGACCCGTTGCGTAACCAATAAGTAGATTGCTGATAGTTATTAGAATTAGGTCCGTAGGATAGTCGGGGATATTCAGCATTCGGATTCTCTGTAGCTGGATCACCAGATATATCTGCTGAAATCCAACGATTGGAATTAGCCATCTCTGACAGGACATTTCCCCAGCCATCTCCCAACTTGAACATATGGACTGTTGAGCCATCGATAAAATAAGTTGATTTTCCGGCTCCCTGAAAGTGCAGATTCACATCTAGACCTTTCCAGTTTGCAGCTATTCCGAATCCATAAATAAGATTAGGTTTGGTCGTTGCACCGATTGCGACTTGGTCATTACCGTCAATTTTACCATCACCATTCAAGTCTTTATATTTAATATCACCAGGCATTACTTTATAACCATCGAAATCTTGTACCGGACTATTACGGATATCATCATAGTCTTTAAACAACCCTAAAGATATCAATCCTCTTGCTTGATTTACACGATGTCCTTTTTGCATTTTATACCAGTAGTAGTTGTTTTCTTCATCTCTATCTACTATTTCATTTTTGCTATAAGTGATATTACTACGTATTGTTAAGCCAACAGCTCCCAGTTTCTGGCGGAAAGTGAAATGTCCGTCAAAACCTTCAGAAGTCACTTTTCCAACATTGGCACTAGGATTACTTTCTAAACCGACTATCCCCGGCAAATATTCGCGTAACATATAGATTCCTTCGCGTTTCTCATTAAAATAGTCAACAGAACCGGATAATTTGTCATTGAAAAAAGAGAAGTCAATACCGAGGTCATGCTTTGTTGCAATTTCCCATGTAACGTTAGGCGAAGATAAAGAAGAATAGCGCATACCACCATAATATCTGTCAAACGTGTAATCTCCAAAGTTGTATCCACCAGTGTCTACAGTTTTGTCACCATCTTTTTTAGTCATTGTTTCAATATCATAAAGGTAGGGGAAACGAGTATTTCCCAAATTGTCGTTACCTACTTTACCGTATGAATATCGAATTTTGAACATGTTCATCCATTTAAGATGTTTTTTTATCAAAGACTCCTCAGCTATGTTCCAAGCTCCTGAGATGGCAGGGAAGAAACCAAACCGATGTCCTGCTGCGAAATTCTCCGAACCGGTATATCCGAAATTGAAATCAATGAAATAACGATAATTCCAGTTATAGGTAAATCGTCCTGCCAATCCTTGATTACGTCTGGCAATACCTTGTTTAAGATCATCTCCAAGGCCTACCGTTTTTATTTTTGAAGACTGGTTATATTTTAATGTTCCTCCTAGATGATGATGTTTGAATCCTCGGCTATAATGTAACTCTGCTTCAAAGAATTCATTTCTAAGGCCATCGGAACCGCTCTCTTGAAACATCTTTCTTTCTTCAGCTACACGGTCATAATCGAGGGTTCCGTCTGTTGCGCGGAAACGTTTTGCCTTCCACTGTTCCGGCCATTTTCTGCGGTTAATCCAGTTGTTATTTTCTGTGTCATATCCGAAGCGTCCCACGAATCTAAGTCCTTTGGTGATGAAATCAAGTTTCTGCTCTAAGGTTACATTAGTCTGGATATTATTCTTCCAGTTTTCCCGATAACCAGTCATTGTAGCTTGAACCCATGGATTAAAGCGATCTCCATTGTCATTTCCATAGGCTGGTACGTATCCATTAGAATATAATTTAGGAACCATAATGGCATTATATCCCATAAGAGCTGTCCAAATAGCATCACTGCCAACTCCTGAATCATTGGCCTTTTGTAATGAACCTGAAACACCGACTTTTAATAGAGTTGATTTAGTGATGTCTATATCTACATTCATGCGGTAATTCCAACGACGGAAATTTGCATTTGTATTGTAATCTTTCAAAGCTTTATCTACTTTGTACATACCTTGTTGGTCAAGATAGCTTCCTGATACATAGTATCGTGCTGTATTACCACCACCGTTCATGCTTAGTGTGGCACGAGTGCTCCATGAACCTTTTCGTAGTAATTCATCTATCCAATTAACATTGGGATATAAATCAGGATCTAGTCCTAAACGGAATATTTCCAATTCGTCCGCTTTATATAGCGGCTCAAGATTACGTGTGATTTTAGCTTCATTTGCCATGGAAGCATATGTGTATCCATCTACAAAGTCAGGAACTTGGGTGAGCATATTGTAGAACGTTTCCGCTTTTGCACTGATATTAATTTTCCCGGCTTTACCGTGTTTGGTTGTGATTAATACTACTCCATTTGCACCTTTGGAACCGTAAATAGCAGTAGCTGATGCATCTTTTAATACGGAAAAAGATTCGACATCTTCTACATTTATTTCATCCAGACTACGTTCGAATCCGTCAACGAGAACTAATGCGGAATTACTGGCTCCGAAAGTTGAAATACCACGGATCCAGAATTCAGAAACACTACCCGGCTTTCCGGAAGTTTGCATCGCTAAGATGCCCGGTACATTACCTGCCAGGGCATTAGCCATAGAACCTGAGGGATTTGCTTTTAAGACATCTACATCCACATTAGTAATAGCACCTGTTACAGTCAACTTCTTTTGGGCACCGGTACCCGTGATTACCACCTCGTCAATCTCTCTAGCACTTGCTTCTTTCATTGTGACATTGACAGTTCGTTGCTCTTTGACTAATACTTCTACTTTTTCAAAGCCTATATAAGTAAATACCAATTTGTGGTAGGGTGGCATTTTAATACTGTATTTTCCATTCAAATCAGTAATGGCACCTAAGCCGGGTATATTACTTATTGATACATTAACCCCAATCATGGGCTCTTTATTTGTATCAGTTACGACACCTGTTACTACAATGCTTTCTTGTGCCAAAGCACTGGTAGAAAGTCCAAGCAACAACATGCATATAAATAAAAAGTTTTTCATCATATAAATGTATGTGTTAATCATGTATTATTCTTCGTAGCCAATTTTGCGAATACGGCGGTTTTCACGGTCACCTATAAAGAAACATTCTCTTTCTTCATCGTATACGATTCCTTCAGGATGATTGAAGCGTGCTTCTTGGCGTAAATCACCATCATTATATCCGGAAGTTCCATTACTGCCTCTACCAGCAAATGTCGTTACTCGACCTTGTGGTGTTAAGATACGGATACAGTGGTTTTCTCTATCACAGAAATAAAAGTCATATTCATCGCTGCTCCCTTTGTATGCTGGATTCTTTACGAATGTACCTTGTCGGGGAGCATGCATGCGGGCTTTTTTACCAACTCCATCTACCCAATCTTTGGCACCCTGCTGACCACAAACAATATATGGGGTGGTAAGGCGCTTTGTCTTCCAGTCATAATCAGAACGTAAGATGTAATGTTGATTAACTACTACAATGTATGCATAGTTTCCGCTAGGGTGGAATTGGATA